>Ga0335073_10000022_pt1 | contig 235027 bp, 215 predicted proteins | sample Lox_Sample_22_FD_207093 | JGI IMG/M metagenome (GOLD analysis project Ga0335073, IMG submission 207093) | Soil microbial communities from Loxahatchee National Wildlife Refuge, Florida, United States - Lox_Sample_2.2 | ecosystem: Environmental > Terrestrial > Soil > Wetlands | place: USA... | reverse complement strand
GTCCTTTGCCCGCCGGGGTGTAAAGGATACCTTGAACGGTCTCGTCTCCACTTTTGTAGGAGACATTTTTCGCAGTGGCGGCGAAGGCGGAGCCTGACAAAGCGAGAACGAGAAGAATCACAAAAGATTTCACGCGCGTCCTCCAACGTGCTATAGCGGCAGCTCCATATACAAAGTGCCCGGCTGGGGGTTTGTCCGATACGGTGGGATTTCCCGGAAGCCAAGTTTGCGATACATACCGACCGCATCTCTCATCACCGGCTCGACCGTGTCCAGCCGCATCCGATCATATCCAATTTTGCGTGCTTCGGCGATGATGGCGTTGGCCAGAATTCGTCCCAGACCGTTCCCGCGGAACTTTGGACGAAGATAGAGCCGTTTCATTTCGCAGGTTTGGGCATCGAGTTTGTGCAGCGCAACGCAGCCAGCCAATTCGCCTTCGACTTGGGCAAGGAGCAAGCGGCCTTCGGGCGGAGCGTAGTCGCCGGGCAGGTCTGCAAGCTCTTTATCAAAATTCTGGAAGCAGAGACTAAAGCCCAGCGACTGCGCATACTCTAGGAAAAGTTCACGGGCCTGCGCGATCTGAGCGGGAGACTCTGCTTGGGTTAGAACAAAATCTCTAACCGCCGAGTTCGCGGAGATCGCCGAAGAAAATTTCTCACTTTCTTCTCCCATATTCTTTGTGTCCTCAGCAGTTCTCTGCCGTGAACGATGTTCTACCCCATTAGCATCCCGCCATTCACGTTCAGCACGTGGCCGGTGATGTAGGCCGCTTCCTCAGAAGCCAGGAACGCCACCGCATTAGCGATATCCTGCGGAGTACCAATTCGCGCCAAAGGAATCGACTTCAACGCATTCTGTTTGAAATCTTCCCCCAGCACAGAGGTCATCGGGGTTTCGATAAAACCCGGCGCCACCGCGTTACAAGTGATGCTGCGTGAACCCACCTCGCGCGCGATCGCCATCGTCAAGCCAATCAACCCTGCTTTCGACGATGCGTAATTTGCCTGTCCCGCTTGCCCCATCTGACCAAACACAGACGTGATGTTAATGATTCGGCCCCAACGTTGCTTGAGCATAGAGCCGATGACCTGTTGGATGCAAAGATAAGCAGAAGTCAGATTGGTGTTGATGACCGCGTCCCAGTCGGCGCGCTTCATGCGCATGACGAGTTGATCGCGAGTGATGCCGGCGTTGTTCACCAGGATGTCAATCTTTCCGAATTGTGCGATTGCGGCCTTGAATGCGGACTTAATCTCATCTTCGTTCGCCACATCCACCGGAAAAACCACGGCTTGTCCGCCTTTCGCAACAATCTCCTGTGCCAACTCGTTCAATTTTTCCTGGCTCCGGGCAGCCACGGCCACGGTCGCTCCCGATTCCGCCAGCTTTACAGCGCATGCGCGACCAATGCCCTGGGATGCCCCTGTGATCAGCGCAACCCGGCCTGAGAAGGTCATGATTCTCTCCTTTAAGCTGAAGGAAAATTATAGCTGCAGACAGACTGCTGGAGATTCAGGCTCTGCCTGAATTACATCGCTGGAGACGATTTGGCCTGCGCCACATTCGACACCGGCTGATAATCGGAATGGTAGACATCGACGATGGTGCGCCCAACAATGCGGACTTGGGCTTCCGAGTGAATGTGCACGGGGAAGGTGAAGGAATCGACGTCAGCGTAATCCTGCACAAACTCCAGCTTCTTGATGAACAACGACGGAGACTTCACGAGTTTGCCTTCGGCCCGCACTATGCTGCCACTCAACACGTCGAGATAGATCTTGCCTTTAAACAATCCGGCCCTCTTCTCCCGCGGCTTCACCTGATAGACATGGACCACCCGGTCTCCAATCTCGGCTGTTCCCTTGTATGAGAACTTGTAGTTGGCCTGAGTGATCGCGTTCAGCGTTGGATCATCTTTCTGATGGTCCACTTCCGACTGCAAGACTCGCAGGATGACGTTGGTCTTTACGAAATTGTCTCCGGTGAAATGCAGCGGTTTGAAAGTCAACTGGCGCGGCGCGGAATAGTGTCGTTCGACCTCAAATTCGCCGGATTGTTTAGTGTCCGGCAGCTCGGCATGAATCACCGTTATGGCCGAGTAAGAACTAAGCTGCGCCGCCTGCACAATTACGTGGCCCCGGTACGCTTGCAGAGCCAACTCCGGCGCCATGCGAGGCAGTGCAACCGCTATGGTCGGTGGCACAGAAACATCGTCCGCGATACGTGGACCAGCCGGCGAAGGCGCGGGCGAAGGGGTGGTTGAATAGGCGAATCCTGGCGGCACACCGCGGTCCGCGCGTGGTGCACCGGCAGGCCAGCCTTGGGCACACACCCAGCCCGATAAACTAACAAACAGAATAGAAAAGATCGGCAGACGGCGTAGCATTAGATCGGGTACCTAAGTTATATACGATGACTAGCGGCAAAAGGAAGATACAACCTTTATCAACTCGTTGCGTATCTGGAGGCTGCCGGGTAAGATTCAATTCTCCATCACCCTGAGGCTTGCCATGTCTTCTGAAGTCAGCAACTTTGCCCCGTCAAACGGGAGCCATACACACCTCATAGATCCTTCCGTTGAGGTTTACGCCGTGTATGGAGCCGAGCCCGAAATCCAGGCTTACGCCATGGCGAAGTACTCCCGCTCCGCACTCTCCATGAAAGAGTCGCTCAGGGAGATCAGTCAGCAGAAGGCTGAAAAATTTCTCAACACTTTCTATTTCCAGTACGGACATCGCTCGATTGCGGATCTTGCTCACATTGCCCTCGCGATCGAACGGCTATCGATCCTGGCTGCCATTGCCGTGGCCGACGAGCAGCGCTGGGACGGCCAAGAGCGCTCGACACGTTATCAGGACTTCAAAAAAAGCGGTTACTTCACCCCGGATTTTGGGACCGACGCCGAGGCCCTCAGCCTTTACCACGAGACCGTCAGCAAACTTTTCACTGAGTATGAGTCGCTCTCAACCCGCATGGCATTGTATCTCGCGAGCATCGTTCCCAAGCCGGACGACATGAAGCAAGAGGCCTACGAGCGAACGCTGCGCGCCCGGGCGTTCGATATTTCCCGCTACTTGCTGCCGCTTGCGACGAATACATCGCTGGGAGAGATTGTGAACGCGCGGACGTTGGAGAACCAGGTTTCTCATTTGCTCTCGCATCCGCACGCGGAAGTCCGCCATCTGGGAGAGTTGTTGAAAAAAGCCGCCACTTCGCCGGCGTACAACGTCAATGAAGCTGGACTACTCGAACTGGTGAGCGAAATTCGCAAGCTTTCGCCGGAACTGGGTGATCGCGCCGAGGCGGAGTTGCTGCGGGAAGTTCGCGTCGCGCCAACTTTGGTGAAATACGCCGACCCGAATCGCTATGAAATCGAGACTCGCCGCGAGTTGCGGCAGATCGCGATCGAGTTGATGGGGGATGTTGCGATCGCTCCGTCGCCAACAGTCGATCTGCTGGATTCGGAACCGCTCGAAATTGAACTCGCCGCGACGCTCATTTACGAACACAGTTACTACCCATATCGCCAGATCCGGCTGGCGATCGAGGCCGCAGGAGAACGCATTCGCCGCGAGATCATGGACGTGGGCCTGCGGCATCGCGGCAAGCATGACGAGATGTCGCGCACCTTCTCTGCCGGACAACAATTCCGCTTCGACATTCTGATGGACGTGGGCGGCTTTCGCGACATGCATCGTCACCGTCGCTGCGTGCAGATCGGGCAGGAATTCACTACCAGGCATGGCTACGACGTTCCTGAAGAGTTAGAAGCGGCAGGGGCGCGGGAGGGCTATGAAGCGCTGCTGCAAAAGACTGCCGAAGCGGTTGAGCAATTAGCCGGCCGCCCAGGAGCGGAAGCGAAAGAGAATGCGCAGTATGCCATCCCGCTGGCGTTTCGCAAGCGAACGTTGTTCAAGATGGATTTTGCTGAAGCGGTGTACATCGCGGAGCTACGAACCACTCCCGCAGGGCATGCTTCCTACCGCAATGTTGCTTATGGAATGTATGAGGCAACGGCTAAGAAATACCCGGCGCTGGCTAAGTATTTCCGCGTGACGGATGTGCGCGAGCCGGTGGACTTGCTGAAACGATAGCAATACCCTACGTGTACATCACCTTCTTATCGCCCTTAACAATCCGCCCGACGGTATAGAATTTCTCGCCCAGCTTATCGAGAACAGTTTCCGCTTTCTTGAATTTCTTGGAAGGAACCACCAGCAACATACCCAGGCCCATGTTGAACGTGCGAAGCATCTCATGCGGCGGGACGTTTCCCAGCTTTTGCAGATGCTCGAAAATCGGCAACACTGGCCAAGTCCCGACTTCAATCAGCGCGGCTACGCCACGTGGCAGCACGCGTGGCAGATTTTCGGTTATACCTCCGCCCGTGATGTGCGCCATGGCTGATATGCACTCGGCCGTCAGCAGCTTCTTGATCACCGGCCAATAGCTGCGATGAGTTTGCATCAATTCGTTGCCGGCCTTGCCTTTGATCTCGTTTACGTAGGTGTCGGGTGTATAGCCGGCGACTTCAAAAAACAATTTTCGGGCCAACGAATATCCGTTGGTGTGCAGCCCGGTCGAAGGCAAGCCGAGAATCACGTCGCCAGGCTCGACCGTCTTCCCGGTAATGATTTTTTCCCGCTCCACCACGCCGACGATGAAGCCGGCAAGATCGTATTCGCCTTCAGGATAAAATCCCGGCATCTCTGCGGTTTCACCGCCGATCAGCGCACAGCCGTTGTGCTTGCAGGCCTCGGCCAAGCCCTCCACGATTTTTTCCGCGACTTCGGGTTCCAGCTTCCCAGTCGCCAGATAATCCATGAAGAACATCGGCGCCGCCCCCTGCACTGCAATGTCGTTCACGCAGTGATTCACCAGGTCCGCGCCGATGGTGTGGTGCAATTTCATCTCGAAGGCCAGTTTGAGCTTGGTGCCCACGCCGTCGACGCTCGAAACCAGGACCGGATCGACGTACTTCTCCTTGTCGACTGCGAACATCGCGCCGAAGCCGCCGATCTCGCTCAACACTCCGCGAGTAAAAGTCTTGTGCGCGAGGTAGCGGATGCGCTTCTTAGCGCGGTTGGCGCGGTCAATGTCTACCCCCGCGTCGGCGTAGGTGATGGTCTCGGGGATAGTCTCAGCCACGGATCACTCCGTCTTTCTGGATTGCAGGGAAATGTTCGGGCAAATGCGTTTATGGGAGAAAAATTATCTTGCGAAAGCGCTCATTCTAACATGTTTAAGGTGGGCGCCGTTGGATGCACGGCGAATCGCCGTCAAGTCATCGTCAAATCGTAGTAGGCGAGGATCCTTCGTCCCCTTACCGCACAACATGCAGCGTTCGCGTTCACGAAGACATGGTCGCCGATAAGCAGTGTGTTTTCCATTGAGCTGGAAGGGATGGCAAACGCCTGCACGACAAAGGTGACGAAGAAGAGAAGCGCAACGAAAGTTCCCGCCATCGAAGCGAGAAAGTCCACAGTGGTCTCTTTCGGTTTGGGTCCGATACTCGGTGCTTTCCCGCTTTGCTTGATCATGGTTCCCATCGTCGACCTCGTTCCTCCACAGCATAACCGATTGGAAGCGAATCGCCGGCTTCCGGTAGCCAAAAGGGACCTTCCTAGCGAGGACAGTTCGTATAATCAATTCGCTTTTACGCTATTGCATCCGCGAGCATCAAAGGTGCTTTTCAGCCAAGGTTTGAATGGACCATTTAACCCAGCACGACGTGATGGTAGTGTTTCTGGCGCTGGCGGTGCTTTTGGCTGGCGCAAAGTTCGCCGGGGAACTGGTAAAGAAGTTCAATCAGCCCGCCGTGCTCGGGGAGATTCTTGCCGGCATCGTGCTGGGCCCCACTGTGCTCGGCTATTTTCGCCCTAACGTCTACGCGCTGCTCTTTCCTCATAGCGGCCCGGTCGCTCTGGTGCTGGATGGTGTCGCCGCCATCAGTGTGGTTTTCTTTCTGCTTACGGCAGGGATTGAGATCGATTTAGCCAGCATTTTTCGCCAAGGCAAAAGTGCTCTGCTGGTGAGTTCGTTCGGTATTGTTATTCCTTTTGCCGTCGGATTGCTTTCGGCCTGGACATTTCCCAGGTGGATGGGCGCCGACGAAGGAACAAACCGGATGGTGTTTGCGCTCTTCATCGGTACGGCTCTGTCAATTTCCGCGTTGCCAGTAGTGGCGCGTGTACTGATGGACCTGGGGTTGCTGCGGACGGAGATGGGCACGGTAATCATGTCGTCGGCGATGTTCGACGACCTGGTGGGATGGATCCTGTTTGGGCTGGTGCTGGGAATGATGAAACCAGCCGACGCGGGCCACGGTATCCGCCACACCATTCTGCTGGTGTTGGGTTTTGCCCTGGTGATGTTGACGCTTGGGCGGTGGTTGATTCACAAAATTTTACCCTTTATCCAGGCGCATACGTCATGGCCGGGCGGGGTGCTGGGCTTCATATTCTCTTTGACGCTTGCGTCGGCGGCTTTCGCTGAGTATGCCGGCATCCACGCGGTTTTTGGTGCATTCATTACCGGTGCGGCGGTTGGGGAATCGACGCACCTCCGGAAACGAACCTCGGAACACATCAAGGAGATTGTCACCAACGTTTTCGCGCCATTGTTCTTTGCCAATATCGGGCTGCATACAAACTTCGTGACCAACTTTCACTTCGGGATTACGGCCGTGATCCTGTGTGTAGCCTGCCTGGGAAAGGTGCTGGGAGCCGGTTGGGGGGCGCGACTGGGCGGCATGGATAACCGCACGGCTATCGGAGTTGGCCTGGCGATGAACGCGCGGGGCGCAATGGAGATGATTCTCGGCATTTTGGCTTTGCAGGCGGGGCTGATTCATGAACCGATGTTTGTCGCCCTGGTGGTGATGGCACTCGTCACTTCGCTGATCTCAGGGCCGAGCATCCGGATGGTTGTGAAAGGAAGAAAATCGTTCAGCCTGAGGGAAGTGGTCTCCAGCGAATTGTTTCTAGCCAGTCTCACCAGCGACACCAAGAATGGGGTGTTGAAAGAAATGTGCGACGTTGCCGCGCCGCTCGTGGGAAATGCGCCGGAGCGTTGTTTCCGGATTGTCAGTGAACGGGAGCGAGACAGCAATAGCGGCTGGCGCTTTGGAGTTGCGGTACCTTCTGCGCGAATCAACGGATTGCTGAAACCGCTGGTGGTGATCGGCAAAACAGAAAAGGGAATCGATTTCGGCGCCCGCGATGGCCGTCCAGCAAAACTCATCGTGCTGATTCTCACACCCGACAATCAATCGCAACATGCCCTGCTGGCCGATGCGGGACAGTTATTCAGCCAGAAGGATGTAGTGGAGCGTACACTGGCCGCGAACAGTTTTGTAGAGCTGGCGGCAGCCCTGAATGCCCCGGTGAAGTGAGATACCACGCTCACGAGCTAAGCAAAAATCCTTCGCCTGGATAGTCCCCTTTGATTCCGCTCAGGGGTGCTTTATGCCGCGCGCCCCAACCCACCGGCCATGTTGAGAAACACCAGTGGAACCCGAACCCGCCTCAGCCGGCCCGACCTCTTTTCTATTGCATCGACGAATACCAGACCCTCCCCCATAATGATGGGACCGCTCTGTAGTTCAAATTGTTCTCCGTATAATTTCAACTGGTTCTCCTTAGCGAGACCCAGCCGCTCCAACCGTTCTCGAAGGTTGCCGTTATCTTGTAACATTGCATTCACCACAAAGACATTGTCTCCCGTTTTGGGAAGGCCCATCAAGCTCCACGATCACAGCCCTAAGTGATCTTTCTAAAGGACTTCGGCGTGGTGATATAACACCCATTCCCACAACGGGTTACGTATTCGATGCAGTGCCAGAGAGAAGCGATGCGTCGAGCTTTTGCGTGCGGGAGAGCTTAGAGGTGCGGCTCCCTTTATCTCTTCGCTGCTACACTACCTCGCATGAAGAGATTTGAAGACCTTTCCGAGCGCCAAATTCTCGCGCTGGCCATCTCTCTTGAAGAAGAAGACGAGCGCGTTTATGCCGACTTTGCTGAAGCGCTTAAGCAGGATTTCCCCGCTTCCGCTGGGGTCTTCGATGGCATGCGCGCGGAAGAATCTGGTCATCGGCGCCGTCTCATCGAGCTTTTCCGGCAGAAATTTGGCGAGCACATCCCGCTGATTCGCCGTCAGGACGTGCGCGGATTCGTAGAACGCAAACCAGTGTGGCTTATCCGCCCGCTCGGCCTTGATACGGTCCGCAAAACCTCGAGCGCCATGGAGGTCGAGACTCGGCGTTTCTACGAAAAAGCCGCCGGGCGCACTCATGATGCCAGCATTCGCCAACTTCTCGACGATCTGGCACAGGAAGAGCGCGCCCACGAGGATCGCGCGCAGGAATTGCGGGAAGAGGAACTAAAACCCGGTGTCAAGGCTGATGAAGAGCAAGCCCGTCGACGCCTTTTCGTGCTCCAGATCGTCCAGCCGGGCCTTGCGGGCCTCATGGACGGGTCCGTTTCTACTCTTGCGCCGGTTTTCGCCGCCGCCTTCGCCACGCGCAACAGCTGGGACGCGTTTCTGGTAGGACTGGCAGCATCAGTCGGCGCCGGAATCAGCATGGGCTTCGCCGAAGCGCTCTCCGACGATGGCAGCCTGACCGGCCGCGGTCATCCCTGGGTGAGAGGTGTGATTTGCGGCGCGATGACAGCGTTAGGCGGGATTGGTCACACGCTGCCGTTCCTGATTCCCAACTTCAATTTCGCATTTTTGATTGCCGTCGCAGTTGTGATCGTCGAACTGGCCGTGATCACCTGGATCCGGCATCGCTATATGGACACGCCTATGCTCTCAGCCGCGATGCAGGTGGCTTTGGGCGGCGTGCTCGTATTTGTCACCGGAGTGTTGATTGGAAGTTCTTAGAATCGGCCAGGGATTACACGGGCCATTCGATCCCCGTTGATTCTGCGTAAATCCGTGGCGAAAGGTTCTATGCTGCTCCTGCAGTCCGTACCTGCTCTTCGTATTCCGCATCTGATCCCGCCGGCAGCAGAACCCACAAGCTATAAATTCCCAATGCCGTTCCAAAGGGAATATTGAACAGTGCCAGAAATGCCAGGATGATCGTCAGCATGCGCGCCCACGGCAATCGTTGCAGCAAGCCCCATCCCGCTACAAATCCGACCGCCGATTTTGCCAAAATCAATATGCCGAGTGTGCCGGCTAGCACACGCAGCAAGCCACTGGGCACATTCGATGGCGCTCCAAAATCGTGAAGACGACCCAACAATGTATTGGCTACGATCAGCAGTCCGCCGCCACCCACCGCGTTGAGCGCGGACAGTGCCAGCCAAAGAATTCCGAGCAGACGAATGTGCTCCGCCACGCGGCTGCGTCGCGGATCGGCCATGGCCCCGGCCGCAAATTCTTTTCCGCAGCGACTGCAGAACCGCTGACCTGCTTGCGCCGGCGCACCACATTTGTCGCAGAACATGATCCACCTCGCCTTTTAACTTTTACGGATGATAGTGGGGAAAGGTTCCCGCTTGCAGTGAGCAAGCAAACGAAAAGGCCACCCGGCAACTCGAGCGGCCTTTTCTTCAAGGGAGAATAGTTCCAACGGAGGTGTTTCAGACCGTCAAAACTTTCTGGCGAAATCTTATGAGCCGAAAAAGCGGGGTGTCAAGCAATTTTTAGGAAATAAGTCTCTTTGTTTTCAACTATTTAGGAAATAGGTTAACAGGGCCCTCGGCAACGTCATTCTGAGACATTTCCCTTTGGAAATCCATTAAATCGCTTTAATTGATGAGCTTACGTTGCTTTCAGAGGCCGCGGAGCGCTCCTCGGTGAGATGTAGTGAGATGAATTCCGCATCCTGCGCGCGGTTGAAAACCCGATCCGGGAGAAACCGCTTGGCGATCACTCGGAACCCTCCAAACGCTACTCCGGCGACCAGAGCAAACCCGATGATGATGAAACACAGGATGATTACGTTGACCAGCAAATTCGCGAGATTATCTCTTTTCGTGAAGAAGGTGTTCTCGTTCCAGGTCACGTTCGCGTCGTAGTTCACCGACGCCAGAAGCGCTTTCCCTTCACTTTCTGAGAGCGGTCCGCCGGCGATCACCACGATCGGTCCGGTGCGCTTCACATATATATGTCCAGAGTTGGCCAGCAGAGCGCTATCCGGCGACTGTGAGTTGGGCGCGAGTGCGGCTTCGATTCGCCGCAGATGATCGCCGGCAATCTGCGGCGTGGGATAGGAGACCAGCATCAAAGTCGCTTCGCCGCCAGAGGAGTTGTAATTTCCAATCACAACTTCTGCGCCGCGATCAAAATCCACGAATTGCACCGGCAGCAATGAATCCAGTTTCTCCAGCGTCTTCGATCCCAGCACGTATTTTGCGGAATTCTTCACATACGACTGCGTGGGCAAGTACGCCGGCAGCCCCGGCAGGCTCTGTGTGTTTCCAGGTGTCAGTGGAAGGTCGTCGGACAATTCGCGCAGTTCCGCGGCCGACATGGCTGACAAGCGCTGAAATACAGCATCGACCAAGATGTTGCCGCGGTAGAAAAGCACGCGCTCATTCAGCGAGGCCGCTTGATCGCCGATTTTTTCCACCCGCATCGGAACGGTTTTGTAGAAAGTAAACGCCCCATAAGCGCCGCTAGTGTCGGCGAACCGCGCGGCTTTCAGCGTGAGTTTGCGGCCGTCGTCGTAGGTGTACGTCGCGGATTCGAAATCAGTGAAGCCGTATTCCTTCAACACCGCAGCGTTGACCGGATCAGCCACGGCAGGATCTACGCTGGTTTTCGGCGAGCCCGAAAGCTGCCATCCGCCAAATTCCTTCGGAAGAATCTGCGCAGGGCGGGATGTCTTGTCTGCCGCTTGTACCAGGCTGCTCAGAAGCAGGCCGAAGGTTGAGAAAACAACGAAAATATACCGGGAAAGCTTCATGGAATTCGCAGGGGCAGACGAGCCATCCCTCTCTTTTAGACTACCGGGGATGGCAGAAAGTTTCCAGCGATGGCGGAGCTACTGGCCCTGCTCTTTGTCCACCTTGCTCGCCACTTTTACCCCGCTCAACCCGCTCACGTACTTCGCGATTCCCCGGTAGAGTGATTCGGCGATGCGCTGGCGATACTCAGACGTTTCCAGCCGCCGCTCGTCCCCAGGATTGCTGACAAAGGAAATCTCCGCGAGGATCGACGGCATATTGGCTCCAATCAGCACGATGAATGGCGCTTTCTTGACACCCCGGTCGCGGATGCCAGGATTCTTGGCTGCCAGCCCGGTGTGCAGAGAGTGCTCGACGTCGGTGGCGAACTCGTGCGATTCTTCGATCTTTTCTTTGAGCGCAATCTTCTTCACCAGATCTTGTAGCTCGTGAATAGACTTATCCGAAACGGCGTTTTCGCGCGCCGCTACTTCCAGCGCCTCAGGAGACGAAGTGAAATTCAAGTAGTAAGTCTCAACACCGCGCGCGTCGGGGTCGCGGCTCGAGTTAGCGTGGACCGAAACAAACAGGTCGGCGCCCTCCTGATTGGCAATGGCCGTCCTCTCTTCCAGCGGAATAAAAGTATCGTCGCTGCGCGTGTAAACAACCTCCGCTCCCAGGCGAGTTTCCAACAGCCGACCGAGCCGCTTGCTGACGTCCAACACAAGATCTTTTTCTTCGAGACCATTCGGACCAATCGTGCCGGTGTCGTGGCCGCCATGTCCGGGATCGATCACGATCTTGCCAATCTTCAATCCCAGGGCGCGGATTAAGGAGCGGTCGCCGGCGATTGTCGGTTGGGCTTCATGCCCATCGGGCTCCACGGTCGAGGCTTTGCGCTTCCCTTTTGTTGGCTTAGGTTTGTTGGGCTCAGCCGGAAGCGTACCAGGAGCGGTTTTCTTGGCGGAACCGATATCTGGAGGATCCAGCCTCGCCAGCATCGGCTTCGCGGGAATTTCGTCGTCATCGTCCGCGTCTACGATTGTCTTTTTCGCGCCGTTATTATTTGTGACAACCTGGGCGTTTGAGGCTCTTAAAGGCGCGCCAATCTTCTCCGCGCCGTCTTCTTCATCTGGCGCGGGGTTATCAGCGTTCGTTTCTTGGGTGGCTGGAGCTTTCGAGGTCTGTGTTGCCTTGGCAACATTCCGATTGCGAACTTCGATCACCAGTTCCGGCGGATCGCTCTGCAGCGAAGCGTGAAAATCCGAGACGTTATCGACTTCAAGCACAACTCGCGTCCGTCCTGGCTTGAACTGCGAAATGCGAATCTCCTTCAGCAGCCCATCATTCACCGTATAGGTCTTACCGAATAATTTGCGGTCCAGTCGCGTCTGCAGAAGATCGAAGAAAATGCGATCCGGATTTTCGATCCGTTGGGAAACAAATTTGACGTTCCCTCCGAGGTCGATGCCGATTCGCGTCGAAGTCGGTGTCGACCACTGATGAACACCGCTGACTCGAACCAGTCCCTGTGTCGTGGTGACGGCCTTCTCGGGCGCGTCCTCATCTTTGTCTTGCTCCGAGGCATCGTCATTGGCGCTCAGCTTCTCGGTTTCCTTTGCTTTTAGGCTTGCCTTGACCGCCGGCTCCGCCATCTCCTGTCGCGCCTGCGCCGCTAACCGATGATGGGGATAGAGCCGCTGAAACTCCTCGAACACTTCATCTGCGCGCTTTTTATCGTGAAGGTCGTCTTTGTAAATTTCGCCGATGCGGAACAATGCGTTGAACCGCGCCTTGCTGCCGGGATATTGCTGGCGGAGAAACTCGTACTCCTTGACCGCAGAGTGCAAAACGGCGTCGTCTTCGAAGCGCCGGCCTTCCTCTTCCATCAGTTCGGCAGATGCAACCACCGCCGGATCGGCCTTGGCTGAGGTCGGAGATCCCAGGTACACGCGTTTGTAAGCATTGATGACTCGCTCGTAGTCGGCCCGCGCCAATTCCTGCGCTGGACGGCCCTCCAGCGCCTCGTGCAATTGTTGCGCCTTCGAAAATTCCGCTGCTGCCCATACCGCGGACCGGTGCCCCTGCGCAGACACAATGCCGCACAGCATCGGCACAATCGCCAGCAGAATGAGACTTCGACCTGGGTTCTTCACTTTCCTACCGTAATCGCGATACTACTAACCTGGCTTCGACCGCTCAGTCGGTGTTGCTGATGTAAAGCACGCCCCGCGAATCCCGCTCGACGTGAATGGGATCGTGCAACGGCCGGCTGAACAAGCTTGGTCCTGGGTCCGCTCCGCCGTAATAGAGTTTGGTGATCCGCCGCACGTAATTGCGGGTCTCGGCAAAATGCGGAATGCCCGCGCTTCGTGCCACCGCGCCCGGTCCAGCGTTATAGGCTGCCAGCGTGAGTTTCACATCGCCACCGTAGCTCTCCATCAGCTGCTTGAGCTGGCGGACCCCCGCGTCGACGTTCTGCTCCGGATCGAACGGATTCGACACCTTCAATTGCTGCGCGGTCTGCGGCATCAACTGCATTAACCCCATGGCTCCTTTGCGGGAAACTGCGTTGGGATTGAAATTTGACTCGACTTTGACCACCGCCCGCACCAGGTTGGGATCGACGTTGTGCCTTGCCGCTGCCTGCTCGATCGCGGCATCGATCTCCTGCTGCGTGAACGGCCGACCGGGCGCCATGTTGAGCGGTGTTCTCGATCGTTCTCCCAGATACCGGTTCACCTCATCCGCGGCGGAACGCGCTGCCCGAACATGCGCCGACGGAACCGGCTTCCAGCGATGCTCAGTCGCACTCCAAAAAACCAGCGAACTTTCTTGCGCCGGCGCTTCCGCGTGTTTGCGAGTCACGGGCAAAGACTCGTTCACATAGACAGTTCGGCCGGAGTCGTCGGTGGTTGAAGTAATGGCAGAGTCAGACTCGGCTGCCTGCACGTATGGCGTGGAAAGGAAGGTCGCGATTACGGTTGCCATCAGGGCGAGTTGCAGGTGCTTTCGCATAGCCGGGTTTTAGCGCAGCGCGGACACACACCTACGTCCACGCCTGCCTACCCAGCCACCTGACGGAGAACCAATACCAGAGCTTGAAAGATTATAGGTGGCTCGGAACAGGGGGGCAATCTGACAGAAGGCCATGGAACCACCGGAGGTAATCAGGCTAAGTGGTTGAGGGAGAAAAATTTATGGCGGTAGTAACAACAGCCGTCTGGGGATGGACGCCTCACCCGTCCAAGCCGAGCAAAGCTTGGCAGCGAAGTCATTGAGAACGGGTCGTGATCGAGCGTCAAGCCCTTTGCTTTCTTTGCCTCCACCAACCGAGAGCTGCATGAAATAAAGCGTATGCCAGGGCGAGAAAGACAACATTGATCACCACAGCCGGCCAGAGAATCCAATTGTAGTTTTCGGTGCCAATACCCTGATAGCCCAGGAGCGAGTAGGCGTAGTTCGTGATCAGGAATCCCGGCCAGAGGAATACCGCAAAGAGCATGCTGAAGCTGGCCGCCGACAGAAGGCCGATCGCAGCTACAAACACAACTCCAGCTGCCAGTGCTTTGGCAATCCCTCTCACAACGCGATCCTAGACTCGCTTTTGGTCCCGGTAAAGTTACTGCGGCCTAGTCTGTGCTACCCTGCCCTGTTCCCATGCCCGAACTCGAACCGCTGCGCTCGGCGCCCGACTCGCTCATGCTTTACGGCTTCTGGTATCGAGCCATGCCGAGCGGCCAGCTGACGCGCAATCGTCTGCACAAAGCCATGCTGCTCGAAACGCCGCTTGTCCTCGGTCGCGACCAGCAGGGCAAGCCGTTCGCGCTGCGCGACGCCTGCCCGCACCGCGGCATGCCGCTTTCCTACGGACGGTTCGACGGCCAGCAACTCGAGTGCAGCTATCACGGCTGGAAGTTCGACGCGCACAGCGGCCAATGCCAACTCATTCCATCGCTGACCGCGGAGCAGGACATGAAAGTCGACCGCATCTTCGCCGGCGCTTACGCCTGCGAGGAACACGACGGTTACATCTGGGTCTTCATCCCCGACCCTCTTCCGCCCGGCGCAGGATTCACCAAAGCCGCGGAGCCGCCATCTCCCGTGCCGCGCGTGCCTAGTTTCAGCGACAAATTTAAGATCGCACATTTGACCGCCACACTGCCTTGCAGCGTGGATCACGGCATCATCGGTCTGATGGATCCGGCGCACGGTCCGTTTGTCCATCAGGCATGGTGGTGGCGCAGCCGCCACAGCATCCACGAAAAGCATAAGAATTTCGAGCCGATCCCCGCGGGCTTTCGTATGAGCGCCCACACACCCAGCTCGAACAGCGCGCCCTACAAGCTGCTGCGTTTTTACGCCGATGCCGATGCCATTACCACGACCATCGATTTCGTTCTGCCCAACCTGCGTTACGAAACCATTCAGGCCGGCAAATACTGGTTCGCCAGCCTGACCACAGTCACGCCCATCACTCGCAATCACTGTCGCATCGACGTGGTCGCCAAGTGGAACCTGTTCCGCTGGCTGCCGTTTGCGCCCGAGCTCTTGAAATTTGTGTTTGCAAAATTCGTCGAGCAGGATCGCCAGACGATGGAGAAGCAGTCAGAAGGGCTAAAGCACAATCCGCATTTAATGCTGATCGACGATGCCGACCGCCCCGCGAAGTGGTATTTCCAATTGAAAGCCGCTCACCTTGAAGCCAAGCGCACCGGCGCAGAGATGAAACATCCGATGACAGGGCCGGTGACATTGCAGTGGCGAAGCTAACTCCGCCATAGCTGTACCCCCCGTTTTCTTTCGAAGATCACGTGACCCAGTGATCCCAGTCATTGTCGTTTGCGCTTACTTCCACTAGCGTCATCGTGAGGCTCCCGGTTCTTTGTTAACTCGTCGGCAACGTCGATATCGGAAATCGGGAACCGATCTTCGTTTCAGAAGGATACAGATATGAAATCGTCCACCCTCCTCGCCATCGTTGTTGCGCTTCCGCTTTTCTTCTTATCTGTGGCATCCGCACAAAATCGTCCTTCTACGCCCGAATACGATGCGGTTAAGGATTTCTCGCTGGCATCGAACCCCAACGGGGTTTGGTCCTATGGTTCCCTGGCCAACTATAGCGCCCCGTTCGTGCTCTATACGAACGCAAGCACGAATTGTATTAATTCTCCCAGCAGCGTTTGGGGCTATCCAAACTGCATTACGCCCCTAGTCCAGCACAACGACACCAACCAAACTGAGTGTTTTGAGAGCATTTGTGTACCACCCAATGTCCTCCGACTTGATATTGGCAACCAGGGAAATGGGCCCTTTATCAGCGTGGTGCGTTGGACGGCTCCGCAGGCGGGCTCGTATCTATTCGTCGGTGGGGTTGAAGGACTGGACTATGTAGATCCGACCTCGACTGATCTTCGCGTGATCTATAACTCCAGCAAAACGCTTCTTCAAGTGGTCGTCGACAGCTACGAGAAGCCGTTCATCTACCGCCAAGCGCTTAATCTTGCGGCTGGAGACACCATGGATTTCGCCGTCGATATGGGAAAAGACCGTGATTGGCATTTCGACAGCACGGGTCTGGAGGTTACAGTTACCCAGGTACAGTATGCGGAGCCCAAGTAAGTACGTCCGGGGTTCAGGGGAGAGGTATCTACGAGTATCTTTCCCTCATCAACTCCGCAATCGCCGCGTATGCTTGCGTCAGCGTCTTCTCATCCGGCAGAAATACGATGCGGAAATGCTGCGTTCCCGGCTTCTGTCCGAAGCCGCTGCCGTGAACCACCATTACATGCTTCTGCAGAATCAATTCGCGGACGAACACATCATCACCTTCGGGAATGTCGATGCTTGGGAACGCGTAAAACGCACCGCGCGGCGAAACGCAGTGAACGCGCGGCATCGCATTGCACATTCTCACGGTAAGATCCCGCCGGCTGCGGAGCTTGCGCCGTACTTCGACAAGATGGTCCTGCGGTCCTTCAAGCGCCGGCTTGATCGCGTACTGCTCGGGATGGTTGGCACAAAGGCGCGCCCGCAGCAACTTCTGAATGCCTTCGTCATATGGCTTGACCGCTGCCGCGTCGCCGCTCACAATGCCCCAGCCAATGCGCCATCCGGGAGCCAGATAATTTTTCGATAAGCCACCGAACGTCACGGTGGGAACATCCGGGGCCACTGCGGCGAAAGCCACATGCTCGTCGTTTTCAGTTCCACCCTGATCAAGAATTAGTTTGTCGTAAATCTCATCGGCGAGAATCACGAGGTTGTGCCGCCGCGCGAGTTCGGCAATTTCTTCGAGCATCGCCCGCGTGCAAACCGAGCCGGTGGGATTATTCGGATTGATCAGCACAATGCCGCGTGTACGCGGCGTAATTTTTCGCTTGATGTCGTCAAGGTCGGGCTGCCAGCCATCGTCTTCGTTCAAGTAGTACGCGTTCAGCCCAATGCCCAGTTTCGCCAGTACCGCCGAATACAGTGGATAGTCCGGGCACGGCGTGAGAATGTCTTCGCCTGGGTTCAGCAACGCCGCCAGGCACAGGTCCACCGTCTCACTGACACCGGAAGTGACAAACACATCCTGTACGGTTGTGATGGCCTTGCGCGCCGCTTCGCCGCGAATGGCCTCGACAGCCGACTTAATGCCCGACGACGGTGCGTAGCCATTCTTGTTCTCGCGCATGGCCTTGTAGACCGCCTCGATCATGTGCGCGGGCGTCTCGAAGTCAAAAACGTTGGGGTCGCCAATGTTCAACGGCAGAATCTTATGGCCCTGTTTGCTGACCTCGTCGGCGTAGCAAGCCAGGTCACGGATGGCGTAACGAACGTTCTCTAACCGGCTGGCGGGAGTGATTTCGCGAGTTTGGGCAAGCGGCATAGGTGACTCCAGACACAAAAGAATACCGCAGAGGGCGCAAAGGACACAGAGTAATCAATTAACCAACTCTGTGCCCTCAGCGTACTTCGCGGCTCTTAGTTTGACCAAAGACCGAGGACCGACGACGGTCCTAATCGACCCTGTCGATCTGCGCCTTCTGCAGCTTGTCGGAGTAATCGACGTACACCGACTTCCATTCCGTGTAGAAGTCAATGGCTCCGATGCCGCCTTCGCGATGTCCATTGCCCGTGGCTTTCACGCCGCCAAACGGCAAGTGAACTTCGGCACCGATCGTCGGCGCATTGATGTAGGTGATTCCGGCGTACAAATCGCGCATCGCCGTGAAAGCTTTGTTGACATCTTTCGTATAGATCGACGATGACAACCCATACTCGATGCCGTTGGCGATGTGAATCGCATCTTCGAGGTTTTCGCACGGAATAATGGACACAACCGGCCCGAAAATTTCCTCTTGCGCTATCCGCATCTTGGGATCCACCTCGGCAAACACCGTCGGCTCCAGGAAATATCCGTGCTGATAGTCGCCGCTATCCAGTCGATTGCCGCCACACTTCAGCCTCGCGCCCTCAGCCTTACCGATCTCAATATAGTTCAGATCGGTTTTCAATTGGTTCGCGTTGATCGCAGGGCCCATCTCGACGGTTTCATCCAGCCCGTTGCCGACTTTCAGCCGCTTCGCCCGATCCACATAGCGCTCGACAAATTCGCCATAGATGCCCTTCTGCACAATGATGCGGCTGGTTGCAGTGCAGCGCTGTCCGGTGGTGCCAAATCCGCCCCACAAGCCACCTTCGATGGCCAACTCGAGATTCGCATCGTCGAGCACGATCATGGGATTCTTGCCGCCGAGTTCCAGCGAGCAATGTTTAAAGCTCTTCGCAGCAGTTTGGCCGACAATCCGTCCCACGGCGCTCGATCCCGTCAGCGAGATTGCTTTGATCTCCGGATGCTCCGTCAGCGGACCGCCGACATCCGGCCCAAAGCCGGCGACGATATTGATCACACCGTTCGGCAACCCCGCATCCACCAGAGCCCGCACCAGATTGAAAGTCGACAAAGGCGTATCCTGCGCTGGCTTGATTACGCAGGTGTTCCCGCAAACGATCGCAGGCAGCAGCTTCCACGACGGAATCGCCATGGGGAAATTCCACGGTGTGATCAAGCCGACGACGCCGAGCGGTTGGCGGATCGCCATGGCGAATTTGTTCGGCAATTCCGAAGGCGTGGTCGGGCCAAACAACCGCCGTCCTTCGCCGGCCATGTAATAAGCCGTGTCGATGGCTTCCTGCACGTCGCCGCGAGTTTCCTTCAGAATCTTGCCCATCTCGCGGGTCATGTCGCGGGCGAAGTCTTCTTTACTGCCAGCCAGAATCTCGGCAGCCCGAAAAACCAGTTCTGCGCGGCGTGGCGCGGGTACCAGACGCCAGTGTTTAAACGCCTGCTTGGCAGCATCAACGGCGGCGTCTACGTCAGCTTTGCCGGATTTCTGAAAAATTCCGACGACCTCGCGCGTGTCGGCAGGATTGCGGCTCTCGAAGGTTTCGCCGGTCGAGGCCTCTACCCATTCGCCGCCGATGAAATTCTTATAAACTTTTGCGCGAGTCGCCGAACCCATAATGGTCGGCGCAGTCAAAGTATTGGTGGCCATAAAACCTCCTGGGAACATCCAGAAATCAACAGCAGAAGATGAGAAATGTTAAGTATCTATGCTACCCCCCGCCGAGTGAGCGGGGCAAGGAGCCCTCCGCCGTTCCTCAAAGCGGTTTTTGTGCCGCGTAGACGCCAACCTTTGTCTACCGCTCGACATCGAACACCCTGCCGCTTTGTCAACTATAGGAGGACTCATGAAAACAGCTGGATTTCGTACGTTGTTTGTCGTGCTGCTCGTAACTGCAAGCGTTTCCTGGTGCCTGGCGCAAGATTCCAATAGCGATACGAAGGGCAAGTCAGCGACTCGAACCATTACTGGATGCCTCACGCAAGGAAGCGATGCCAATAAATTCGTCCTTAAGGGAGAGGATGGCAGCACGTGGGACGTTAAGAGCGACACCGTGTCACTGGCAGATCACGTCGGCCACGAGATCAAGGCCACCGGCGTCGTCTCCCATAACAAGATGCACAACATGAAAGAAGACACCAAGGATATGGCTCAAGACGCGGGGGCGGATAAGAACAACTCCGAACACGGCCACATGCAACTTACCGACGTCCACATGGTGAGCGATTCGTGTAAGTGAGGTTTGAGTGATCCGTTATTCAGGGCCAGGCGAAGATGCGATCATCTTCGCCTTCACTTTTGCCGTAACCTAGTAGGTAAAGGATTGAATCTCAGTCACGCCTGAGTCCGGCCCGTCTACGTAGCCGGCCCGCAGACTGGGATGAAGTGCGATGTGCATCGCGATCACGTTGAAGGTGTTGGAGAAATTGAATCCGTTGAGAGTTTCCTTCAGATTCCCCTTCGTATCGTAAACATAAATCGTGCTGCCGCTGCCCGAAGAACTCGAAACTGGTTGCGCGATGAGAAACACCTTGTGGAGCGAATCGTATTCCACGTCGGCACCGCTGAAAGTTTGCAGTCCTGCGGAATTCGGAAGCATCACCGTGAATCCGGTTTCAGTAGCCAGGTCATAAAATTCGACGGTGGCGTCATCTTCAGTATCGGTACAAAAGACGCCGTCCTCCGAGTCGACCGCTGCGCCGTTGATGAAGCCGAATCCGGTCCCCACAAACTCGCTGAACGTGCCCTTTACCAGATCGACGATGCCAATCACCGGACGACAACCGAAACATCCTGGCCCGCCTCCCAAAATCGCTTGATTCGTCTTAGTGTCGAAAGCCATCGGTGGAGGCACACTGCCAAAATTGTTGGAATCGGTGATCTGGACTATCGGACCAAACTTATTTGTCGCGACGTTGGTGCCGAAAACGTAAGGAATGAAGTTGTCGCTGTTGTCGTACGCGAAGACTGCATTGTATGGCTCGCCCTGGTTGCGGCTCACGCCTGAGGGCATGATGATGTGTTCCGATCCGATGGGCGGCGTCCAAACGCTGGTGATCTTGTTCGATTCTAGAGGATTGAGAACTCCATAATTGCGTTTTACTACGTATATGCCTTTGACGTGCTCATGCTCGAACAGGCCAATACTGTTGCCCACTACGCCGTAGGTGATGAAGTCGTCCTGAGTCTGGGTCTGCACGACTACGTCGAGAATCTTACCGGTCTTCTGATCGAAGGTTTCTACCGCCGCATTCACGCTGCCTCCCGCCTCACTCAGCAGGCCTTCGGTGCCATTCTGATCGACGTCGAATCCAAAAATTTGGCCGCCGAACTTGCTGTGGACGATGACGTTGCCTGGTCCGGCGTCGCGATTCGGCTGAAAGTTGTTGGTTTGGCCCGCGCTGAAGGTTGCAAAGACGGCTGGGATAAGGAGGGCAGCTGCTAGATTTAAAATGAGCCGAGGAAAATGCTTGTTCACGCTGGCATGCATGGCAGTAGGTTTGTTGTTCCTTTTGGGAAAGTGGAGACACGACAGCAACACGAAGTGTGCAGCAATATACGCCTGCAGTTGTCAAACGCGTGTCAAGAATTTGTCACTTTTGAAGACGGATCAATCGCCAAAGCAGATACCGATCGCCCGCGCGGTGCGCACGATCTCGCCGGTTGGATCGACCGTTCGCAAGCGGCCGATCGCATCGGCGATAGTCACACATTCAATCTGAGAGTTGTGCAGACAGACCATCTTGCCGAAGCCGCCGTTGGCAATCAGATCCACGGCCGCAACGCCGAAGCGCGTCCCCAGGATGCGGTCGAAGGGCGAAGGCGACCCGCCGCGCTGAATGTGTCCCAGCACGCTGACTCGGACCTCCTTGTGGGCCATCAAAGCGATGCCGTCCCCGATCAGATTCCCGACCGACCCACCGCGAGAAAGCTGTTTGAGTTCCGGCGGCAGCTTGATTCCCTCGGCGACCACCACAATGGTGAAGCGCTTGCCGTAACCCTCCCGTTCGGTAACGTAATCACAGACTCGCTGCAGAGTGAACGGAATCTCAGGAATCAGAATGATATGGGCGCCGCCGGCGACACCAGCCTCCAGCGCGATCCATCCGGCATCGCGGCCCATCACTTCCACCACCATCACGCGGTGATGCGACTCCGCGGTGGTGTGAATTTTGTCGATTGCATCGGTTGCGGTGTGCAGGGCGGTGTCGAAACCGAAGGTAATCTCGGTTGCTGAAAGATCGTTGTCGATCGTCTTGGGTACACCCACGATGTTGAAGCCCTTCAGGAAAAGCTGGTGGGCGATGGTCTGCGACCCGTCGCCACCAATGCTGATCACGGCATCGATTCCCATCTTGGCGGCATTGGCAATCACCTGATCGGAAATATCACGAATGACCTCACGGCCATTTTCCATGATCTTGTGACAAAAAGGATTGCCGCGATTGGTGGTGCCGAGGATGGTGCCGCCGCGCGGCAGAATGCCGCTGACATCTTTGAGCGTAAGCTCGTGCGATCTTTCTGGCCAGATCAGGCCGTCAAAGCCATCGGGGATGCCGATGACTTTCCACTTGTACTTGAGAATTGCCGATTTGACCGCGGCGCGGATGACCGCGTTGAGACCGGGAGCGTCACCGCCCCCGGTGCAGATACCGATGCAGCGGATTTCAGGCATCGTATTTACTTAATTGCTTACTGTGTAACCGTGAGCGTAGCCGTCGAAGTATAAGTTACGCCGGTGCCACTCAGATAGCTCGCCGTCAGCGTAATCGTTTCCCCTACCGTGGCACTACTAGTTGTTGTAACTGTCTCGGGAGTTACGCCCTGCGTCAGCGTCACGTCCGTAGCAGGATTGCCACTCGTATCGCTGGCGGTCCACGTGGCCGTTGCCGTCACGTCTACTGGGGCGCCACCGGCAACCTGAGCTTGAGCAGTAAAGGATTTCGTTCCCCCATTTGTAGGAATTGTGGCGGTATTTGGGCTGACCTTGATGCTGGTGACGTTCTGCAGCGCCACGGTGATAGTCGCCGTCCCACTGACTGTACCCGATGCGCCAGTAATCGTAGAGGTGCCCGGAGAAATTCCGGTCACCAGGCCGCTCGCAGCGATGCTTGCCACGTCCGGCGTGTCGCTGCTCCAAGTCACATTGCTCAAGGATTTTTGAGAGCCATCGTTATAAGTGCCAACCGCGCTTTCCTGCACAGTGCCGTTTTCATTGATGGTAGCAGTAGGGCCAACGGTCATGGACGTGAGCACGGGATCGACAAAGAATCCATTGCAGCCTACGGCTGCGGCGACCAGGACTAAGGTCCCAATGGCGCCGGCAATCTTAAGTTTCTTGTTACGGCTCAACATGGTGACAATGCCTTTCAGAAGTGGCAAAAAGGACGCTCTCCTATCCCGCGGAAATAAAAATTGTAGCAGAGAGAGGCCTAGCTAGAGTCACACCAAAGTGCGGGCTGAGCCCTTAAGGACTCGAACCAAAATGGGAACGCGCTCGCCCGAAAAGCTTGCATGTAAATAAATGTAAGCGCGCCTGGAAGTTGCGCTTTTGGCAGGCCTAGTTCGACCGTTTCGCTTTGGCGATGCGCTCGTCGATGGGCTTGCGTCCGGCAAAACCTTCAGCGACCCCGTGCCAGTGAGTGATACCTTTCTCGCCCAGCTTCCAGCAGAGCAGCACGGTACGGCCTTCGACCTCGCAGGGAAAGTCGAGCAGGCCGATGTCGATATCTTTCACCTGGACGCCGGTCGCATCGATTTCAGCCAGCGCGTCCTTCACCTTCTGAATGGTCTTTTCCCGTTCGGCTTTGCGCCGCGCCATGTGGACGATATTCACCAGGATGCCGCCCTGCACAAACACGCGATGAGCGAGCTCTTGGAACTCCGTGTCCACCGATTCGATGAACTTCTTGCCGTCGATCGCAGTACGCAGAAGGGACTCAAGAACCGGCAGAAGGTCTTGGGCTTCGTCGAGCGTGAAAGTGCGGTCGGCCATAGGTATGGGACCATTCTACTGCAAGGGGCTCGTTCGTCCTACGTCCTTCGTCGTACGCAAAACCGTCCTTCGTCTTCGGTCGTTGGTCGTTGGCAAAATCACATGGGGACAGCCGCCCTCGGGTGTTAGGTCGAGCAAAGGTCAACGAATGGCAGCTAACGGGGAATCGGACTTATGCCTTCAGAGCGCGCCTGTATGACGGAGATCAGCTTGTAGCGAGGGCGCCCTGCTCGGAGATTGGGGGACTTCGGTATCGAACTCTTGATAGCGCACAATCGTTGCGGCAGACAGAAATCGTGAGACATGCGCTCGAAGCATGCGGAATCTCCTCACTAGCTTTGTTCCCGGGGAAGACGTTAATCGTAATACGGAAGTGGAAAAAGGTGTAGGTTTTTCAACGAGACTGCTGAGCTGCGCTCAGCCGGACAGCCGAGGGCGGCTGTCCCCACGTGATTTTGCCAAGGACGAAGGACCGAGGACGAAGGACGGGCTTTACTGAATCTCCAGCATGCGATCGAGTGCCACGCGCGCCCAGTGCTTCACATCATCTTTCACTTTGATCTGGTTCACGATGTTGCCTTCTGTCAAATTCTCCAGCGCCCAGCAGAGATGCTGAGGAGAAATCCGGAACATCGTAGTGCACAAGCAGCCGGAATCGTCGAGAGTAATGACTTTCTTTCCTTCGTGGGCAAATTCCTTGCCCATGCGATTTACCAGATGAATCTCAGTGCCCACTGCGAACATCGTTCCCGCTGGCGCGCCATCGATCATCTTCAACAAACCTTCGGTTGAGCCGATTCCATCCGCCTTCTGGCAAACTTCCCACCGGCATTCGGGATGCACAATCACGCGAATGCCCGGATATTTGGCGCGAACGTTGTCGACGTGCTCAGGAAGAAATCGCTGATGCACCGAGCAGTGGCCTTTCCACAAAATCACTTTTGCGGCACGAAGACGCTCTGGCGTGATTCCGCCGTTCAGCAGGTAGGGATCCCAGACGATCATTTCATTCAACGGAATGCCCATGCGGTATCCAGTATTGCGGCCGAGGTGCTGATCGGGAAGGAAAAGCAATTTGGAATTTTTGTCGAAACCCCACTTGAATGCGGCTGCGGCATTCGAAGACGTACAAACCACGCCGCCGCGCTCGCCGCAAAAAGCTTTAATTGCGGCTGCGGAATTCATATAAGTGATCGGCGTGATGCCTGCGCCGGAATCGTTGGTTAGACCAGCCGCAACCATGTGCTCCCAGCAATCTTCCACCTGCGTGATTTCCGCCATATCGGCCATGGAGCAGCCGGCGTTGAGATCGGGAAGTATGGTCACCTGGCCCGGGCGGCTGAGAATATCGGCGCTTTCGGCCATGAAGTGCACGCCACAGAAAACGATGTATTTGCTGGCTGTAGCGGCGGCTTCTTGCGAAAGTCTGTACGAATCGCCGCGGAAATCCGCAAAGCGGATCACTTCATCGCGTTGATAATGATGGCCCAGGACCACGCATTCGCTGCCCAATGCCTCGCGGCAAGCGGCAATGCGAGCGTCCATTGTATGGTCGGGTAGTACGAGATAATTTTCCAAACTGCAAACAGCAGTTGCGGTTGCCATTGTGTTCTCGCCTTCAGCTCGGACAGCAAAGCCAGCCGCTTTGGCGGTGGTGATCGCTGGTCCTGAACGGGGATGTTGAAAGCCTGTCAGCGGCTCCAGTCGGTTCGCTGCGCGGATTGTCTAAAAAGCGCCGCACCCAACCGGCGGGGATGTTGAAGCCGTCAGCAAATCTTCATCAGTAAATAGGATGCTCATTCGCGGCGAAAAGAGTCTGGATTTTGAGCGACCCATTCAACCGCAAAACTGAGTAACCTGATCAGTATTGTGCACTGGAACAGTGGCAGAATGCAAATGTACGGAGGAGGCGGTTGTGGGCTACTTTCATTTTGAGACTGCTGGCGACCGTGGCATACTTGAGTTTATTTCGCCTACAACTTCATCAAGATTCACCGTACCCTGCGCATGAGTCCTGCGATGGCCGCTGGCGTCACAGATCGGCTGCGGAGCGTGGAAGACCTTGTAGCCCTCTGGGAAGTCTACGAACAGCGGAGGGCGGAAAGAGCGGCGTAAACGCTAGAATCGTGATTTGAGTGGCGCGTGAACTCTTCATACTCTTTTTTTGTGCGACGATCGCCTTCCTCCTTGGAAACGGTTATTACAAATCCTTTCGCAGTGGTGTCCTTACTACAATCAAAGGCCGCACCTCTCGCCGGGACAAGGAACCGATCAGCTACTGGATTGGCATGGCTATAGGGACTTTCGCATTTCTCGTCATGGTATCCGCGACTGCGATTATGGCGTTCCTGATATGCGTGGGTTTATCCGGGACTTCAAAGTAGCCCACTACCGAAGCGCTTGGTTTAGACCTGTTCTCGGATTTCGCCCAACGTCACTTGCACGTCCATCTTGTTTTTGCCGCGATAAAACGTGATCCGCACGCTGTCGCCTGCGCGATGTTTGTTCATCATCTGTGCCAGGTCCTGCTGGTCCTCGACTTTTTCGCCGTCGATTGCAACGATCAAGTCTCCGCCAATCATGATCGGTACATTACCGAGAAAAGCGCGTTCATTGCCGCCGCGCAAGCCGGCGCGATCCGCGGCACCGCCGGAAACGACTTGCACGATGAGCAAGCCATAATCGGAAGCCAATCCCAATTGATTGGCGAGATCAGGATCGATCGGAATGGTGCGCACTCCGAGCGCAGGCCGCCGCACCCGGCCCAGCGTGACCAGATCGTTCAGGACAGCTTTGGCGGTGTTGATCGGAATCGCGAATCCGATGCCGGCGCTTTGTCCGACATTGGAAGCGATCATGGTGTTAATTCCGATGACTTCCCCATGCCAGTTAAGCAGGGGCCCGCCGGAATTGCCGGGGTTGATGGCGGCATCGGTTTGAATGGCGTCATCGATGTACATGCCATCCGGCTCCTGTACTTGCCGGATCGAGCTCACGATGCCGCGAGTGAGCGTGCCGGAAAGTCCGAAAGGATTGCCGATGGCGTAGACTTTTTGTCCGACCTGAAGATGGGTGGAGTCGCCCAGGGTCATCGGCTGCAAATCAGGACCCTTGATTTGAACGATGGCGAGATCATGCGACCGGTCTGTGCCCACAATCGTTGCGCGATATTTCTTGCGATTGTGCAGCGTTACTTCGACCTGTCGCGCCTCAGCAATCACGTGATAGTTGGTGAGGATGTGGCCTTCTTTGTCGATGATGAAGCCCGATCCCTGGCCCTCCTCGGGAACCAGGCCATAGAAGAAATCGAAGGTCACTGCGCGCGAGGTGATGTTGACGACGGAACCGATGTTCTTGCGGTAGACATCGATATTGTTCTGCTCTTCGGCATCGAGCGACTCGGAACCGCTGGCAGCCTCACTGATCTCCAACTTATTGGGACGACTGATAATGCTCGTGAATACCGCGGGATTACGGCGATAGGTCGTGAAATAGAAAAATGCGCTAGCTAGAATGACGCCCAACAATACTGGCCGCAAGAGCTTCATAGATAAGTCGATTGACTTATTTCGATTGTAATCAAATGCTGAGGTCGGCCGCTCGTGCTGGTTCTCGCTCTATGATTCAGGCTTGGCTCTTTGCTGCAACTCGCAGTTTGCCGTATACCTCGCGAACCTTATCTCTCGTTTCTTCCAGCGTCCCTAAGTTGTCAATCACGTAGTCGGCCGCCTTGATTTTTTCTTCATCCGGAACCTGCGCGGCCGTGCGGCGCATGATCTCCTGCCGGGCTGCCTCCACGCTCACTTTCGTTTTCGCCGCCCAACGCTCTATTCGCTGCTCGGGACGGCAGGTGACCACGATGATCCGATCAAAGTGCGAGGCGACGTTCGCTTCCAAGATCAGGGCTGCCTCGACAATCGCAATGGCGCGCGCATCCTTGCGCCCGATTTCCTCCATCCACTCATCCTGCTTCTTAATTACGGCGGGATGCACAATGTGGTTCAATTCTTCAATTCGCGAAGTCTGTTTTGAGCCTGGCGCACCGAACGCGGCCGCTGCCAGCCGGGCGCGATTCACCTTTCCATCTGGATTAAGAATCCCCATGCCGAAATGGCGGATCACTTCCTCGTAGACTTCTTGGCCCGGCTGCATGAGTTCATGGGCGATCCCGTCGGCCTGAATCAAGTGCGCACCCATCGAGACCAGCATTTCGCCGACCGTGGATTTTCCCGAAGCAATTCCGCCGGTCAGTCCGACCTTCAACAAGTGGCCCTCGTATTAATTGTCACGGGTTCGTTCCATGGCTAGGTCTGGGGCACCGTAACTTCGTGGCCCCGGCGCAGCTTTGCGGCCCGTACGGTATTCGACATCAGCATGGCGATGGTCATCGGCCCGACGCCGCCGGGAACTGGAGTGATGGCCCCAGCGACTTCCACAACCTCAGGATGAACGTCTCCGACCAATGTGGAACCTTTCGCGCGAAATGCTTCTTCTCGTTTTGCATTTCCCGCGAACAAGCGGTCGAACTGCGCAGGATCTGTCACTTGGTTCATGCCGACGTCGATGACTGTTGCTCCTGGCTTAACAAATTCGCGCGTGATCATGCCAGCTCGGCCAATTGCAGCCACAAGAATGTCTGCGCGTCGGCAAACGGCCGGCAGATCGCGGGTCTTGGAGTGACAAACTGTGACCGTCGCATTGGCGTTGATGAGCAGCATAGCGGTCGGTTTGCCCACGATATCGCTGCGCCCTACAACAACGGCTTCCTTTCCGGCAATCACAATGCCGCTGCGCTTGAGGATCTCCATAATTCCAGCCGGTGTGCAGGCGACTAATCCCGGCTGGTTGGTCGAGAGAAATCCCACGTTCATGGGATGAAAGCCATCCACATCTTTCGCCGGATCGACGGCCAGGAGAATCTTCTTCGCGTCCACCTGCGACGGCAGGGGAAGCTGCACCAGAATTCCGTCGACCTCATCGCGTCGGTTGAGATCACCAATCAGCGCCAGCATTTGCTCGGTCGAGACATTTTCTGACGGCGTGTGTTTTTCGCTGCGGATGCCAGTCTCTTCCGAAACTCGCACCTTGCCGCGGACGTAAATCTCCGACGCCGGATTGTGTCCTACCAGTACGACCGCCAGCCCGGGACGAATCCCGGCTGCGGTCATCGACTTCACTTCAGCCGCTACCTCGGCGCGAATTTGGCTGGCGATTTTATTCCCATCCAAAATAATTGCGGACATGATTTCCATTCACAAAATGCCTGAAGCCAAATTGTACCGTGTGAGGCGGACACTATTGTCGCCGCCCGCGGTCCTACGTGCGCCGGTAGAACGGAAACTCCCGGCTGCCGGCGAAGCGCAAATGTCCCTCGGCAAATTCGCGGCAGCGGTCGAGCGCCGCCTGCAGTTCTTGAAGCGATGCCTCCCTTTCCGATTCACTGGCTTCGGGGTGCACGTAAATTTTTCGACTGACGCGCATGAGCGCTCGCGAAAACGGCTTCGGAATCATCAACCGGTCCCAGGTGTTCAACACCCACGCGTCAGTCAAGGCGATGTGAAACACCGTCATTGGTACGCCGGTCGCGCGCGACAGAAGTACCGGCCCGGGCTTCACCACATACCGTGGCCCGCGCGGCCCGTCGAGGGTAAATGCCACCGTCCAGCCCTGCTCAAGATCTCGGCGCATCCCGAGTACTGCCCGCACCGCGAACTTGCTGCTCGATCCGCGAATTTTCACGAAGCCGAACTTCTGCATGATGCGGCCGGTGTATTCCCCATCGAAGCTGTCACTACTCATGACGCGAATCTTCAAATCGCGCCACAAATACATCGCCGGAATCATGCAGGTATGCCAGAAGGAATAGACAATCGGCCGTTCTTCGAGGCTTTCCGGCGACCCTTCTTCCCAGGAAACCGCGAATCGGATGGTAGGGCCGATGGAGCGAATCACCAGGTATCCCGCCCAGGTAATCATCCATAGCTGAAATCGTTGCCAGCGAGTGAAGCGGCCGGGAGCAGCAGTTCCGGTCTCAACTGGCGCCGTGGTGGCAGTACTCACGTGAACATTCTATCGTCGGGGGGCGAGTGGTTCGTTATCCGATCACAGGGTATGCAAATAAGCCAACAGATCATCAATGTGCTGTTGATTCAGCACTTGCCCGTAGGCCGGCATTTTGTTGCGGCCCATTTTGATAACGTCGGTAACACGGTCGTCATTGGCGGGCATGCCGCTCATCGGCAGATATTGTTTCTTAAAAATACCCTTCATGCTCGGGCCCTGGCGTCCCCGCGAGGAGTACGGGGCATGGCAGCGATCACAGTAATTGTCGTAAATGCGGCGTCCGGCAGCCTGTTGCGGGTTCAAGCCGAGCTCGGCATCGCTTTTCCTGCGTTCGACATCACAGGCAAATGAGACAAGGAGAACTAGCGCAGCCATCAAAATACAAACCACAGACCTTGGATTGACTGATTTCAAGATGGCAATGTTCCCATTCGGATTTCGATAGCGGAAGTACAATGATAGAGCAAAGCCATGACTGTCGTAGCAAAGCGCATTTATGAACCCGCTGACCCGACCGACGGCATTCGCGTGCTGGTGGATCGACTGTGGCCGCGCGGGCTCAGCAAAGACCGCGCGGCGGTTGAGAGCTGGCTTCGCGACTTAGCGCCCTCCGATGCCTTGCGCAAATGGTTTCATGCCGGAAGCGGCCGTGGGCAGATTTCCGAAAGCGTTATTTGAAAGAGCTGGCTCGGCCGGAAGTTGCGGATGCATTATCCGAACTGTACCGCTTGGCCCAACAAGAAAATCGAGTCACACTGCTTTTTTCTTCGAAGAATGAAGTTCAGAATAATGCCACCGTCCTCAAAGACCTGCTGAACGGCATGCGCAAGCCGCCGACAAGGGCCGGCCATGCGGCCCGGGCAAGTGGAAGCCGGGAAGCGAAGCGGATGCCGAAGAAATAATCTTCCTCAAAGACTATTAGCTCATTACCTTCGTAAGCGCCCTCCCGCTTTTCTCCTTATCCTCATCTTTCCGCTTCTCGGACAATCGTAGGAACTACCTTGCGAGGGCGATGATGATCAATCTCCGGCGACGCTTTTTTCCGATTTTTCTTAGCGTCCTGCTACTTCTCTGCGGTTCTGCGTGGGCACAGGATCAACCACCTGCCGACGGCTCCGATCAGAATCTGAGCGTGGCCGATCAGGCACGCAAAGCCCGTAAGGACAGTACCAAAGAAATCCAGATGTCGGATGCTGACGCCAAGAAACTTTTCGAATCGGTCAACAAGATTTTCGCCTTTGCCTCGGAAGATACCGGCTTCCCGCAGCACGCCGATGTTAAGCGGCGGCTCGTTGGTTCGGACGAAGTTGAGAAATACACGCGCCAGCAACAAGCCAAACAAGATTATGCGCAGCGCTTCTCCCGGTCCGAGTTGACCATGAAAAAACTTGGCCTGCTTCCTCGCGACTTCAACATGCGCGAGTTTCTGGTGAAGGCGAATGGCAAGCAGATCGGCGCCTACTACGACTTCGACACCAAAACCATTTCCATGTTGAATTGGATTCCCCTTGAACAGCAAGCGCCCATACTCGCGCATGAGTTGACTCACGCTTTGCAGGATCAGAATTATGGCCTGAAAAATTGGCTGAAAACTCCGGATGATCCCAACCCAAGCCAGCTGCACAGCAGCGAGGAAGACGCGAATGACGACCGTCCCACCGCGCGGCGCGCCGTGGTCGAAGGTCAAGCCCAGGTGGTTTTTGTCGACTATATCTTGCAGCCGACCGGAAAAACTCTTCAGGCCGCGCCGGGGCTGCTCTATCAGATGGAAGACCCTGCGGTGAAAGCCGTAGCCGACTCTGAGCTTCTGCATGACGCACCCATGATCATTCGTGAGATGGGTACATTTCCCTACGTGGCCGGGTTGATCTTTGAAGGCGAATTACTGCAGAAGGGCGGCAAGCCGCTTGCCTTTGCCGGAGCCTTCGCGCGTCCGCCGCGAACCACCCACGAAGTTCTGCATCCAGATGCATATTTGGCTCATGAAAAACCGCCGACGGTCGCTTTGCCGGATGTGCAAAGCCTGCTGGGAAATCAGTATTCGATCTATGACTCCGGCGGCATCGGCGAACTGGACATGCGGGCGTTGCTAAAGCAATACGGAGAGCGCAAAGCGGCGAATGATATCGCGGCCGACTGGGTGGGCGGACGTTACGTTGCCTTCCGCAAAGCCAATCCCGGCGCCGCTTCCGAGGGCACAGTCTCCGATCTGGCGTTATTGTTTGTCTCGCGCTGGAAATCCGCGCAGTCGGCCCAGCACTTCGCCAAAATTTACGTTGGCGACGTCAATCAGCGCTACGCGAATGCCGCCGCCCAGCCTTTGCCGGCTTGTGGCGGAACTCAGTGTCCAGTGGCCGCGGCAAGCTTCTCGACCGATGAAGGCCCCGTGCTAATCAACGATTACTCCGACAACACGGTTGTCATATGCGAGGGTTTTGACCAGGGTTCAGCGGCTAAGTTACTTACTGCGCTTCGAAATCAGAGCGCCAACGTCCAGGCGGCGACCTTCAGCCAAGATGAACTCGGACTGCGCTTATTCGACGCACCCGGTTTTGCCGCGTTCCAAGAGCGAATCGAGGGACTATTTCGCGAGGAATTGATCCGTCGCGCATCGAAGCCGTAGGATTCAATCGCCTCGAACGCCGTTTCCCTTTTTTCTCCTGCTTGAGTACGATGTCTGCCATAAACATTCTCCATCTCCATGGCTGATTTCACTCTGCGTGTCAATGGCGGCGAGCGCAAAGTAAGCGTCGCGCCAGAAACCCCGCTGCTCTGGGTTTTGCGCGACACTCTGCAACTTACCGGCACAAAATTTGGATGTGGCGCGGGGCTCTGCGGCGCCTGCACCGTACATCTCGATGGCAGCGCTGTGCGTTCCTGCTCGACCCCGGTTTCGCAAGTTGGAAACAAGACCATCACCACGATTGAGGGCTTGTCCGCGAACGGACTTCATCCCGTGCAGCAAGCGTGGGTCGCCGAACAGGTGCCGCAATGCGGTTACTGCCAGACCGGCCAGATTATGGCGGCAGCGGCTTTCCTCGCAAAAACTCCGCAGCCTTCGGATGAGCAAATTACGCAATCGATGAACGGCAATTTATGCCGTTGCGGAACCTATGAGAGAATTCGTCGCGCCATTCATCGTGCTGCAGCCAGCGGAGGCGGGAAATGAGTTCACTTTCCCGTCGCGAATTTCTTGCTGTCGGAGCAGCGGCCGGGGCCGGTCTGGTCATCGGCTTTTATCTTCCTCATGGACCTTCCACTCCCGGTAACGGCAGTTTTTCGCCGAACGCATTTTTGAAAATTGCGCCTGACGGAAAAATCACCGCAGTGGTCGCACGCTCTGAGATGGGGCAGGGTGTGCGAACATCGCTTCCGATGATTCTAGCCGAAGAGCTTGACGCGGACTGGAAGCAGATTACGGTGGAGCAGGCGGGAACCGATACGAGTGTTTACGGGGACGAGCTGACTGGCGGCAGCGCCAGCGTGCGCGTTTCCTGGGTGCCGCTACGTCAGGCGGGAGCGGCTGCGCGAGAAATGCTCATCACCGCCGCGGCCTTGCAATGGGGGGTGCCGCGCTCTTCTTGCACATCCGAAAACAGCTCCGTGATTCATGCTGCCTCCGGTCGCCGCGTGAGCTATGGAAACTTGGTGGTCAAAGCGGCAACTCTTCCGATTCCATCCAATCCGCCGCTGAAAGATGCGAAAGATTTCAAGCTGGTCGGCAAATCTACTCCGCGGCTCGACGCGGTTTCCAAGGTCGACGGGAGCGCAGTGTTCGGCATCGACTTTCGTGTGCCTGGCATGAAATACGCCGTGCTGGCGCGCTGTCCGGTGATTGGCGGCAAAGTAAAGAATTTTGACGATCACGAAACTAGAAAGCTCTCTGGCATTAGCTGTGTGTGCCCGGTTGGCGATTCTGCGATGGCAGTGGTTGCCGATTCGGTTTGGGGAGCGATGGAAGGGCGCCGCGTTTTGAACGTGAATTGGGATGAAGGCCCGAACAAAGACCTGAATTCCGCCGCTGTTTATGACGCCTTGAGGAAGGGCGCGTCGGGCAAGGCGGCGACTCTTTATTCCAAGGGAGATGTTTCAAAAGCCTCCGGCCGGCGAATCCATGCGGAATATCAAACTCCGCTGATGGCCCACGCTCCCATGGAGCCCGACAATTGCACAGCCCATTTCCGAGGATCGAGCTGCGAGCTTTGGGCTCCCACGCAATGGCCGCCGGATGCTCGAGACGCCGTTGCAAAGGCACTGAGTCTCGATCCCGATCAAGTAACGGTGCACGTTACGTTGATCGGCGGAGGGTTTGGCCGCCGTCTTGAACACGATTACGCTGTAGAAGCTGCGTTGGTCTCGAAGGCCACGAACGCGCCTGTCAAGGTGATTTGGACGCGCGAAGACGATATGCGCAACTCGACCTATCGCCCCGCAAGCTATCACCTGTTGAAGGCAGTGCTCGACGGAAGCGGATGGCCGGTAGCGTTTTCACATCGCATCGTGGCGCCATCGATCAACATGCAAAAGGGATTTCCGGGCCCGTCGCCAGATGTTGACGGTGATCTTCCCGACGAAGCGTCGTTGATTTATTCGTTCCCCAACGCCGTGGTCGAATACGTGATGACCTCGTCGCCCGTGCCGGCCGCCTACATGCGGTCGGTCTATGCTCTGGAAACCGCGTTCGCCTCGGAATCGTTCATTGACGAATTGGCTGCGGCTGCGGGGAAAGATCCGCTCGAATATCGTTTGCACGTGCTCGCGAAAGATGAGGACATCAAATTTTTCGATACCACGTGGCGGACTGAGCGCATGAGGGCAGCGCTGCAATTGGCCGCTGAAAAAGCAGGATGGGGCAAGCCGCTGCCCGAGGGCCACTATCACGGCGTCGCATGCTTTGGGTGCTTCGGCACTTACATGGCCGAGGTGGTCGAAATCTCAATGGAGAATGATCAGCCGCGAGTGCATCGCGTGGTCGGCGCGATTGATTGCGGTCAGGTCGTGAACCCAAATATTCTCGAACAGCAGATTCAGGGCGGCGTAACGTTTGCGTTAACGAACGCCCTGCGCGCGCAGATCACGATAGACAAAGGCCGCGTGGTCCAAGGAAACTTTGATGATTACGCGCCGGTTCGGATGAGTGAAGCACCGGTAGTCGAAGCGTATTTCGTTCCGAGCACCGAAGCTCCTACGGGCGCGGGCGAACCTCCAGTACCGCCGTTAGCGCCGGCATTGTGCAATGCGATTTACGCGGCGACGAAAAAACGAATTCGATCTCTGCCGATTCTGTCTTAGAAATGGGTTGTCTATTTTCGGAAATGCTGCCAGCCCTCAGGCTTGAGCTCGCGTCGCACGACGCCGTCGATGAGAACGACACGTTTGCCCAGCGTGATTTCGCCAATGTGCGTGATTGGCACGCCGGCGATCTTCGCTGGAATGCGCTTAGCTCGAGGCACGGTAAATAAAAGTTCGTAATCGTCGCCACCATGTAAGGCGAATTTCAAATCAACCGCGCGATCTAGTTTCCCGATTCGCGCAAGCGGGATTGCCTCGGCCTGAATCTCCGCGCCTACGCCGCTTTCTTCACAGATATGTCCAAGATCAGTCGAGAGCCCGTCGCTGATATCGATCATCGCGGTAGCCAATTTTCTTCCGCGCAAGAATCGGCCGACCCCGATGCGCGGGACGGGATGGAAATGCTCAGGATAATCTTTGGGCTGAAGCCTGCGTCCTGAAAATAACAGCTTCAAAACCGCCGCAGCTCCTCCCAATGAGCCGCTCACGTAAATGCGGTCGCCCCACCGCGCCCCTGAGCGCCGGATGGCTGCACCTTTCGGGGCCGATCCAACCACCATGATATCCGCGAGCACGCCACCCGGAGACTCAGCGGTGTCGCCACCAGCCAGACTCACGTGAAAGGCGTCGGCGAGCCTGAGCAGCCCCCTTAGAAATCCATCCACCCATGCCTTTTGAACCTTTCTGGGCAGACCCAGCGACAAGAAGGCTGCCACTGGCTCACCGCCCATTGCCGCTATATCGCTCAACCCCCGAGCCAGGCAACGATGCCCTACCACTTCCGGCGGATGCCATTCCCGTCGAAAATGCACGCCTTCCAGGCTGAAATCGGTTGTAACCAGCACCTCGTGGCCGGGTGGAATACGGAGGATGGAACAGTCATCCCCGATCCCCAAAACTACACTCCGGCTGCGATGGGCGCGAGCGCGGATGCCGGCAATCAGCGATTTTTCAGTCAGCGGCAAGCGAATTCAACTATATAAGAACCCATAGGTCTGACACAGGCTACTCCCTCGACCCGGCCACCCATGCAGGTTTTCGGCCATCTTAAGCTACTGGTCTTGTGGACAGATTACGTTACCCGACCTTCCGTAACTCATTGATAGTGACGGTTGTCGTTGACAGGCAGGAAGCTGGTTTGATACCGTGACGTTGCAGTTTCCTAACACCTTTGGCCGACTTGAGTACCGCATCAGGCTAGGATTGCGGCACTTAGCGTTTAGCAGCCCTGGTTCCGGTAGGACCAGTACCGAACGCCTCATCCCATACGGGAAAGGTACTGGAGGGAAGCAGGATTCGTTTGCAGTGTCGGAGCACGGCGAACCTGCCGTGAGCATGGGTTCTGAGACAGGAAGCGAATATTGCGTAAACGTTTTTACATACTTTTTGTCGCGCGCGGTGAAGACGGACAACTCCGTAAGGTCCCCATTCCAGTCCATTACCTGTATGTGTTAGTGGCCGGAGCCATGATCGGGGTCCTAAGCCTAAGCGGCATTGCCAGTTCTTATCTGCGCATGCTCTTGAAGGTCTCGCACTTCAACGAACTGCGAGCACAAAAAGACGAACTGAAGAATCGCTACAGCCGGCTCGAGCAGGTAGCTAAGGAACGCGACATCCAGGTGGCATCGCTTGGTTCGCTGGCCAGCGAAGTTTCGTCGCTCTACGGATTGAAGACCGACCCGATTCTGACCGAACCGACCGACACCATTCAGGACGCCCAAGTAAGCTCCTCCCTCGATCGCCTTTACACGTTGAAAAATACGGCTTTGAGCGGTGCGGCTACGGTTGGCATCTCGCTTGGATTGACCCGCGACGTTACCCCCGCGGACTGGATGCGAGCCAACTCAGTGCCCAGCTTGTGGCCAGTGGAAGGGCCGATCACCGGATCCTTCGGCGAGCGCATCGACCCGTTCAACGGTGAAGGCGCTTTCCACAGCGGAGTAGATATTTCCGCGTCCCTAGGGCAGGCCGTTATTGCGCCGGCGGATGGAACGGTGGTATTTGCCGATTTTAGCGGCGGATATGGTCGTGCAGTTGTTGTTGATCACGGCCACGGCATTACCACGCGCTACGGGCACCTGGGCAGCTTTGCGGTCACTCCGGGGCAGTTCATCCATCGCGGTGACACCATCGGCTACGTTGGACTCAGCGGCCGCAGCACTGGCCCTCACCTTCACTACGAAGTTCGCATCAACGACACCCCGGTGAATCCCCACAAATACCTGCGCCTGACCTTCGCCCACGTCGGCGGATTCGCAGCGGGAAACTAGCAAGAGCCCGTCGTTCATCCTTGGTCGTTCGCCCCAGAGATACGAGAGCTATCCGCGATTCCTGCCTGCACCCAGGAATCAAACACAGTTTCGCGTCGGCGGCCGCATTGGCTCTTCATCAGATTGGAGGCGATGGTTCGCCGGGCAAACATTAGTTATCAGGACAGCTCGACTGCCGTCTAGCCAACTCACGCTATCAAGCATGATCGCAACCCTGCACTCGCCATTCATCACGGATTTGCCAACGACCAACGACCGAGGACGAAAGACGAAGGACCAGGAACAATAACCACCGTTTACTGCCTCAGCCCCATCCACCGTTCCGATACAACCATCGAATTTCCTGGATTCTGAGGGTCGTAGCGTACAGACGTTGGCAGCCCCAGTCGGCAAGAATGCAGGTTGATCAGTTGCCGCAGATAGGTGACATCTTGGGAGGCTTCGTACGAAACGCCCGCCACGTCGTATTGAAAAATCAGCAAAGTGGAAGACTTATGGTCCGCGCCCGGCATTTCTTGAACGTCAATCACAGTTCCATCGGTGATGCGGCCTACCTGCTCAAGCCAGGTGCGCCGCTCTAGTTCGATTTCTGCCGGTGTCTTGGGCTTGCGGCGCAGGAGCAGATAAGCTGCCAGCAGAGCGCCTGATCCGCCCAAAACTAAAGCGTAAAGTCGAAATGGATTCATGAAGACTGCTGCCGCTTCCATTTCAGCATAAAACTTGAGAGCGAATCGTGGAAGGGCGAATGAGATGAGCTCGATCCGTTAAGCGGGACTCTTTTTCGCGATCGCCGCTGCCACTGCAGCTCCCGCCTTTTCCCACGGACGCTTGCGGCGTTCTGCGGCAGGTTTGTCGCGGTCTTGAATGCGATCGTAGTGGTAGGAATCGCTGACCGTTCCCAAAGATTCGTTGTACAAGCTCGGCAGGCCCAGGCCTTCTTTCATCTCCTCGGAAAATTGCTGTAGAGCTTTCAAGTGATCGGCCGTGGCCGGGACTTCGGTTTTCGCCGTCTTGAGAAATTGCTGGTACCCCTTGTTCACCAGCTTGGAAATCTCGCCGCCAATCAGGTATCCGGGGTAAGCGAAGATCTTTACACCGTCGGCTCCGTTCTTCTGAATCGCGGCGGAGCAATTGTATTTTTTTAAGAACACGCGGCCTTGCGTGCCGGGCGCTTCGATCAGATCGAATCCGTGATCGCGGAACCAGCTCACCGCGTCGTCGTAGCTTCTTTGTTCAACTTTCGTTGCCATCTTTATCTCTTTCCCTCATGTTAGATGCGGCAACCGGCAAAACGTCCGCATCTTCTCTGAAGCTGATCAAGCTCTCTTATAATCTAACGAATAGCTCGCCGTGTTTGGATTTGCTTCCGACCCACATTACGTCGGTCATGGCAACCCTACCCGAATACTATGGAGCCAGTACCGGCAAATCCGGCGCAAGTGTTGAGTTCTACAGCGGATGTCTACGGACAATCGGCAGTCCATCGTACTTCCGCTCAGCCCAATCTCGGCCAGCTCAGCCTGGATCGCATCGGCAACACTCCGCTCCTCCGTCTTGTTCGCATCGCCAAGGAACTTCCATCCGCCGAAATTCTTGGCAAAGCCGAGTGGCTCAACCCCGGAGGTTCGGTCAAAGACCGCGCTGCCGCCAACATCGTCGCCCAGGCGCGAGCGACTGGCAAGTTAACATCCGGTAAAATTTTGCTCGATTCAACCAGCGGGAACACCGGGATCGCATATGCGATGATCGGCGCAGCGCAAGGCTTTCCTGTGACCCTGTGCATGCCTGAAAATGTTTCCGTCGAGCGTAAGCGCATCCTGCACGCTTACGGCGCGAATATCATTTACACCGATCCCAGCGACGGATCCGACGGCGCGATTCGTGTGGCCCGCGAGCTCGCCGCCAAACATCCCGACTTATATTTCTACGCCGACCAGTACTCGAACGATGCCAACTGGCAAGCTCACTACCATGGCACAGCCAACGAAATCTGGCAACAAACCGAGGGACGTATTACGCACTTTGTCGCCATGCTCGGAACCAGCGGAACTTTCATGGGCACCAGCCGTCGATTGAAAGAACTCAACCCACGCATTCGCTGTATTTCGTTGCAACCCGATTCGCCGTTTCATGGAATCGAAGGCGCAAAGCATATGGCTACCGCGATTGTGCCGAAGATCTACGATGCTGCGCTCGCCGATGCAGATCTCGGCATCGCGACCGAGGATGCCTATGCGATGGCCAAACGTCTGGCGCGCGAAGAAGGCTTGCTAGTCGGAATCTCCGCGGCCGCGGCCGTGGCAGGGTGTGTCCAGTTGGCGCAGCAACTGAAAAAAGACGAGCGAGGTGTCTTCGTCACAATCCTCTGCGATTCTGGCGATAAGTATCTGAGCGAGAGATTTTGGGAAGAGGGGTGAATCAAAATTCAGAAGTCTGAAGTTAGAATGCAAAAGTCTACCGGCACTACTTTTGCGTTCTGATTTTTCACTTTTGACTTTGCATGTTGAGGATCACGCAATCCCAATTTGAAGCTCTCCGTCGTCACGGCGAGGAGACGTATCCGCACGAGTGCTGCGGTGTCCTGCTCGGCCAGTTCGAAGACGACGGAACCCGCCGCGTGACTTCGATCGCCCGTTGCGGCAATACCCGTGACGACTCACCCCACAATCGCTACAACATCGACCCTCGCGAACTCATTCGCATCCAGCGCGAAGGCCGCGAGCGCGGCGAGGACATCGTTGGTTTCTACCACTCTCATCCTGATCATCCGGCCCAGTGGTCATCGACCGATTTGGCGGAAGCCCATTGGCTGGGTTGCTCTTATGTGATTACGGCAGTGGAAAAGGGCAGAGCCGCGGTAACGAACTCTTTTGAGCTCAAGGGATCAGACGAAAACGATAAGCAATTTTCAGATGAGAAGGTTGAGATCGACTAAGGAGGAAACTGCACAGTCTGAATCTTCCGAACGGACCGGTGCATCACTTACCGGCATGAGCAAAATCCACATCCCTACGCCGCTACGCCAATATGCGGGGAAGCAGGCCGCCATTGCGGTCAATGGAGGCACCGTCGGCGACGCCCTTTCCGACTTGGTCTCCAAGCACCCTGATCTGCGTCGCCATCTCTACACCGATGACGGCAAACTCCGGGCTTTCGTGAATGTCTATCTAAACGACGAAGACGTCCGCTACCTGCAGAAAGAAGCCACAGCCGTCAAAGACAGTGATACTATTTCGATAGTGCCTTCGATCGCCGGGGGCCGTTGAAACAATGCATTGCACAGCAACAACCCGCCGAATGTCCTGCCACACCGCCTGCTGTTGTTGTCTCTAGTCGTCTCTTTTGTGTCTTTTTGAATCAAAACTAAAAACGAGGATCTCATGGCCACCATTACCCAACCGAAACCCGAAGCAGCAACCCTGAGCAACGACGAGATTCTGCGCTACTCTCGTCACCTGATCATGCCGGAGGTCGGCATGGAGGGCCAGCAGAAGCTCAAAGCAGCGCGGGTGCTATGTATCGGTGCGGGTGGCTTGGGATCGCCGCTGGCACTCTACTTGGGCGCTGCTGGGGTGGGTACCTTGGGCATCGTGGACTTCGACGTCGTCGATTACACCAACCTGCAGCGGCAGATCATTCACACCACAGCTGACGTCGGCCGCAAGAAGCTAGACTCCGCAGCCGAGAAATTAAAGGCCATCAACCCATTCCTAAACATCAAAACCTTCGAAACCAAGCTCACTAGCGAAAATGCTCTCGATCTGTTTCGTGATTTCGACATCATCGCCGACGGCACCGACAACTTCCCCACGCGTTATTTGGTCAACGACGCTTGCGTGCTCACCGGCAAGCCCAATGTTTACGGATCGATTTTCCGCTTCGAAGGCCAGGCCAGCGTTTTTGCCACCGAAGAAGGTCCATGCTATCGCTGCTTGTATCCTGAGCCGCCGCCGCCGGGACTGGTTCCTTCTTGCGCCGAAGGCGGCGTGCTCGGCATCTTGCCGGGGCTCGTCGGATTAATTCAGGCAACGGAAGTGATCAAACTCATCCTCGGCAAAGGCGAGCCTCTAATTGGTCGTCTACTTCTGGTCGATGCCTTGGGCATGAAGTTCCGCGAACTCAAGCTGCGCAAGAATCCCGACTGCCCGGTCTGCGGCACCCACCGTACCATCACAAAACTGATAGACTACAACGAGTTTTGTGGAATTCGCGGTGAAGAAAAAAGCCAGGAGAAGCCCGTGGACGCAGGTATTCCGGAAATGCAAGTCGAAGAATTAAAGCGGCGGCTGGATAAGGGCGAAGATCTGTTTGTGCTCGACGTGCGTGAGCCGCACGAATACCAGATCTGCAACATCGGCGGACACCTGATCCCGCTGAACGATCTCCCAAAGCGTGTCAACGAACTTGACTCAAGCCGCGAGATCGTCGCGCACTGCAAGATGGGGGGTCGCAGCGCTAAAGCAGTACAATTCTTGCGCCAGGCGGGATTTCAGAAGGTCTACAATCTGACCGGCGGAATTATTGCCTGGGCGGATCGCATCGATCCCAAGATGCCGAAATATTAAACCGGCCTTGCCAGCCTAAAATGAACGGTGCACTGGAAGACGCGAGGAGCAGAAGGTTTTGGTGGGGTCTGCTACTGGTTTGGGTTCCGTTCCTCTTAGTAATAGTGCCCGGGCTCCTCAATGCCTTTCGTGGAGTGTCTGAACAAAAAGCGATCGGCATGGGTGCCATCGCTGGAATAACAGCCGAGTATTTCGCGACTTTTGGATTTTTGGTAAGCCTTGTGTTCCAGGTGACAGCAATCGTTTTGCTTCTCCGCACATTGTCCAAAGAGCATCCAGCGAGAGGACTCTTGTCGATAATCTCCATCGGTTGCAGCGTGTTCATGCTCCTTCTTTCGGGTCTATATGTGTGGGTAATCTGGGGACTACGATCCTATCGTCCGTAATTTGCGTGCATCCCCGAGGAGTTTTCGGCGCGCTACCTCATCGGCCAAGCCCCATCGTAACTATCGCTGCGCATCCCGCGAATGTGACAATACTTTCTTCCCCGCACAATCTCTCTGGAGGACGAAATGCGACGCATTTTTTGTTTCCTGGCAGTTCTTTTGTTTGCGACAGTTGCCCTTGCCCAATCGGATACGCAGAAGCCCCGCGTGTATATCACGGACAGCGAGTCATGGCAGATGACCGGGAACAGCGGTGGCGGCTACAACGGATGGGGTGGAAGCACGAATGGGGGCGCGCGCCCGCAGACCGCCGAAATCATCAAGACTTTCGGTAAGCGCTGCCCGCAAGTCGTCGTCAACGACAAAAAAGACAAAGCCGACTACACCGTTGTGCTGGATCACGAAGGCGGCAAGAGCATCCTCGCCCACGACAACAAAGTTGCCGTGTTTAACAGCGACGGCGACGCGATCGTCAGCCACTCTACCCGCGAACTGGGCACCTCGGTAAAAGACGCTTGCGACGCGATCACGAAGGATTGGCCAGCCCGGTCGAAAGTTGTAGCTCAAGAGGCTCAGCAAAAGGCACAGCTAGTGACGGTGAGCCAGAAATCGGCGACTCCGGTGGCTGCGAGCCAGCTTTCGGTTTCTTCCAATCCCACCGGAGCAGACATCGAGGTCGACGGCAGCTTCGTCGGCAATACGCCGTCGACCGTTGACGTTGCCTCCGGCGAGCATACCGTTGTCGTGAAGAAATCCGGCTACAAAGACTGGAGCCGCACGTTGAAAGTGACTGGCGGAGCCGTCAATCTCGCGATCGAATTCGAGAAGGCCCAGTAAAGTAAGGCCTCTAACCGCAGAGGACGCCGAGTACGCAGAGCTTAGAAAAGTAAAAGGGAGCGAGTCTGCTCCCTTTTGTTTATTGGCTCTATGATCTCTGTGCACTCTGTGTTCTAGGTCTTTCCTCCAATTCTCGGCGTAGTCTGCGTTCTCTGCGGTTAAAGGTTTCCTTATAATCTCTGAATGGCTACGCTGGAGCTCTCTCCGACTGTCCGGGAAAAGTACGAGCCCGTCATCGGTCTCGAGGTTCACGTCCAGCTACTAACCATTACCAAGATCTTCTGCTCTTGTTCCACGCGCTTCGGGAATCCTCCCAATAGCAACGTCTGTCCTGTCTGCCTGGGCTTACCCGGTGCACTACCGGTGCTGAATCGGAAAGCTGTCGAGTTCGCCGTGCTAGCAGCCATGGCGCTGAATTGCCGCATCAGCGAGACTTCTATTTTCGCCCGCAAGAACTACTTCTATCCCGACCTTCCCAAGGGCTACCAGATTTCACAATATGACAAGCCGTTGGCCGAGTTTGGCTGGATCAAGGTTCCCTCCGAAGCCGGCGAAAAGAAAATTGGCATCACCCGCGTCCACCTCGAAGAAGACGCTGGCAAAAGCCTGCACGAAGGCTTTCCCGACTCCGCCAAAAGCACGGCCATCGATCTCAATCGCACGGGGGTGCCGCTGATCGAAATCGTCAGCGAGCCTGACATCGCCTCAGCCGATGAAGCCTACGAATATCTCACTCGGCTGAAAGAAATCATTCTTTACACCGGCGTCAGCGATTGCAATATGGAAGAAGGATCGCTGCGCGCCGACGCCAACGTCAGCGTGCGCCCGCGCGGGCAAAAGCAATTCGGCACTAAAACCGAAATCAAGAACGTAAACTCTTTTCGCTTTATCCGCGAAGCTCTGGAATACGAAATCGACCGCCAAATCGGCGTGATCGAGTCCGGCGAGAAAATTGTCCAGGAGACGCGCCTCTACAACTCGAATGAAAAACGTACTTACAGCATGCGCTCCAAGGAAGAGGCGCACGATTATCGCTATTTCCCCGAGCCCGACTTGCTTCCGCTGGTCGTTGACGAAAAACGCCAGGCGGAGATTCGGGCGCTGTTGCCGGAGTTGCCCGAGGCCCGCCGCAGGCGGTTTGTCGAGCAATACGGCATTACGGAATACGATGCTCAGGTCCTCACTGCTACGAAGTCCCTCGCCGATCAGTTCGAATCCGCAGCGAAATCCGCAAAAAATCCCAAGCGGGTCGCAAACCTTGTTCAGAGCGAGCTCATGGGCCGTTTAAAGGCCAAGAATCTTGAAATTGAGCAATCGCCTATCTCGATGGCGGGCGTCGCCATGTCGGCCGACCTCGTGGAAAACGGTGCAATCTCCAGCAAAATGCTCAAGGATCTCTACGATCTGAGCTTCGCACGCAATCAGGATTTCGCCGCCATTTTCGAGAAAGAAAAACCGCAGCAGATCACTGATACCTCCGCGATCGAGAAGATGATCGACGCCGTGATAGCCGCCAATCCCAAGCAGGTTGAGCAGTATCGAGCGGGCAAGAACACGGTTGCCGGTTTCTTTGTTGGCCAGGTCATGAAGGCGTCCAAGGGCCAGGCGAATCCGCAATTGGTGAACGAACTTTTAGCGAAGAAACTGAGATCTTAGGCCTTCTCCGCGCTCAATGCCCAAGCTCGAAACACGAGCCGGCGCGGTACTGAAACCCGGTGCCCTGCGCCAATGCATGTTAAAATCAAGGTAGATCTAGCGCTAGAAATGCTTCCAGACATAGAAAATCTCATTGCGCTACAGGCAGCAGACCGCGAAATTCTGCGCCTAAAAGACGAAATTGCGTCATTGCCCAAGCGCGTGGCGGTCATCGAGCAGAAACTTGCGGGAACCAAGGCCGGCCTCGAAAAGGCCCGGGAGGCGGTCAAAGCCGACGACGCCAACCGCCGCAAATACGAAGCTGCTATCAAAGACCTGCAGCAGAAAATCTCCAAATACCGCGATCAATCCCTCGACGTAAAAACCAACGAGCAATACAAAGCTCTGCTGCACGAGATCCAGTTCGCCGAGCAGGACATTCGCATCAACGAAGACAAAATTCTCGAGCTGATGGTCAACGCGGAGGTTCGCGAAAAAGCGGTAAAGGCTGCCGAGGCCGACTTGAAAGCAGAGACTGCCGAAATCGAGAAAGAGAAAGTTGCCGCTCGCGAACGAACCGCCGAGGACGAGAAACAACTGGCCGAATGGACTGGCAAGCGACAAGCGGCGCGAAGCGGTGTGAATGTTGACCTGCTCCGGCAATATGATCGGGTCGCCCAGCATCGCGGCAGCGGCCTTTCCGAGGCTCGCAACCATAAATGCATGGCGTGCCAGGTCATGTTGCGTCCGCAGACCTACAATGAAGTGCGCTCGGGCACGCTGCTTGTGAGTTGCGACTCCTGCCAGCGCATTCTTTACTACGATCCCAGCCACGAAGAGGCCGCGCCGGTGGTGGCTGTCACGAAGAAGCGCCGCCCGCATCCCAAGTTCGAGGCCAATCAAGCCTGGTATTTCCGGCCCAACTTTGAGGCGCACGGCGAGGTCTTCATCTCCTTTATCAACGATCACGGGCAGTCCAGCCGCCGCATCTACGATGGCGCAACTGGCCGCCAAATTGGCGACATTTTCGTGCGCGAGGGTGAATACCGCCTGGCGTTTCCGGAGGACCTGGTTGAGGACTCAGTTCGCCTGAATGGAAGTTGGTCAGAGTCAGAAATCGACGAATGGGGTCCTGAGCTTCCGACGCCTGTTCTGGACGCTCTGCAGCGTGACCTCGACTTGGCGCGCAACGAATCGCGCGGTGGGTCCCATGCCCATGCGCAAGCTGTATCAAGCCACCCGGCAGCTAGCTAATCTTTTGGGAAGCGGCTAGGCGGATTGGAGCGCCTGCCCTAACTCTTCCCACTCCACCATGTGCTTTTGCAGGTCCGTGCGATGATCGTTTAGCGCCTGTGTCAAGCGCGCCGTCTCTTCAGCGCTTACGAATGTTTGTAGAGCCGTCTCGCACTCCGCGATCGCTGTTTCTGAGCGAGAGATTTCTCCTTCCAACTCTCGCACGCGATCTTCCATCTGCTTGCGCTTGATCGGATTCAAGCGCTTCCCCTTGGGATCCGGCGAATCGGCGACGGCTTGCGGCTTGTTCCCGTTTGCCGGCTGGGTAGCAGTTTCGACGCTTTGCTGCAACAGTTCGGCGCCGCCTTCCTTCCGCCATCGATAATCCTCGTAGTTGCCGGGATAGACCTCGACCTGACCGTCGCCCACAGCAAAAATTCGCGTCGCCAGCTTATCGATAAAGTAGCGATCGTGCGAAACAAACGCCACAGTGCCGGTATAGGTCGACAGCGCCTCGAGCAGCACATCTTTGGCGCGCATATCGAGGTGGTTTGTGGGCTCGTCGAGCAGCAGAAAATTCGCCGGGTGTAATAACATGCGCAGCAGCGCATACCGATTCCGCTCACCTCCGGAAAGGACCCCAATGCGCTTGAAGACATCTTCTCCGGAGAACAAAAAGCATCCGAGCAAACTCCGCAACTCAGTCTGCGTTGAACGCGGCGACAGCTCGCCGAGATCATCCAGTATGCGCGCATCCGCGGCCAGTTCTTTGTACTGATCCTGCGCGAAGTAATCGGCCTGCACGTTGTGTCCCAATTTGTATTCGCCGGAAGTCAGCGGTTCCCGTTGGGCCAGCAATTTAATCAGCGTCGATTTTCCAGCTCCGTTCACGCCGACCAGCGCGATGCGATCGCCGCGCTCAATCATGAAGGTCGCATCGCGAAAAACTTCTTTCTCCCCATACGCTTTTGCCACATCATGAAACTCTGCCACAATCCGGCCGCTCGCTTTTGGTTGGGGGAAGCTAAAGTGGATCGTCTTCTCCTCCTCCGGAATCTCGATCCGCTCCATCTTCTCCAGTTCTTTGATGCGGCTCTGCACCTGTTTGGCCTTGGTTGCCTGGTAGCGGAAGCGACTGATGAACATCTCGATTTGCTCGATCCGCTCCCGCTGGTTACGATAGGCCGCCTCCAGTTGCTCTTGCCTCTGCGTTTTCTGCGCCAGATACTTGTCGTAATTCCCAGGATAAAGATGAATGCGTTTATTCCAGATTTCGACGATCTTGTTGACCGTAACGTCCAGAAAGTAGCGATCGTGGGAAATCAGCACATAAGAGTAGGGATATTCGGTGAGATATTCTTCCAGCCAATTGCGGGCTTCGAGATCAAGATGGTTCGTCGGTTCGTCGAGCAGTAGCAAATTAGGCTTTTCAAGAAGCAGCTTCGCCAATGCGATTCTCATCTGCCAGCCGCCCGAAAATTCATCCGTCTGGCGTTGCCAATCTTCCTTACCAAAACCAAGGCCCATCAGCACACTGCCCACATGCGCCTCAATTGCATAACCATCGCGCGTGCGAAACTCGTGCTCCAGACGCTGATAGCGTTCCGCAATCTGCAAATATTCGGCCGAAGCATGATCGACCTCCGACATCTTCGCGGTGAGTGCCTCCATCTCGCGCTCCATGTCGCGTAGATCAGAGAACACCGACATGCACTCGGCAAATACCGTCTGCCCGGAAAGCGTCAAACCTTCCTGCGGAAGATAACCGGAGCTGATGCCGCGTCCGCTGCTAATCGAGCCATAATCCAGGGTTTCGAGACCTGCCAGGATCTTCAGGAGAGTCGATTTTCCCGTGCCGTTGGCGCCCACCAAGCCAACGCGATCACGGTTGGTGATGAGCCAGTCCGCTCCCTCAAAAAGCAGTTTGTGACCATAGCGTTTTCCGGCGGAAGAAATCTGAATCATGGGCTACTTCAATCGTCTCATGAGAGGGGAGGTTTGAAGAAGGGTAGGGAGATTGCTGCGAGCAACGCCCTATTGGGCCGCTGCCCTTGCAGTCTCCAAGTGCTCTACCGCACTATCAATGACTGCTTGCATTTCACGGGCGTACTTTACTTCGCGCCCTTTGGCTAGGGTTTTACGAGCATCTTCAGCAGTAAACCAGGTCGGGTTGCGCAATGGTTCTTCGGGAGACGCGGTTTGCTCAACCTCCATGAGAAACGCTTTCACCACGAACTCCCGCACTCCGGGGGGCTTCCAGAAAACGCCTTTCGAGTGCAGATAAAGATGAAAGTGCCGCGGCTCAATCTGACCGCGCACGCCAGCTTCTTCTAAGGCCTCGCGCTCGGCCGCACGGCTATGTGACATGCCCCGTTCCGGGGCACCCTTAGGAAAGGTCCACTTGTTGCCGCCGTTGGTGTTAACCAGCAGGAATTCTAATCCGTGCCCATTGCGGCGATAGCACACCGCTGCTACCTGAAGGGGCAATGCGAAGCGGAGAAAACGCGGCGACAACGACTGGTCCTCCTCGAATCCCTACCACCAATGCTACCCCCAGAATATTTCAGTAATGTTAAATTGCAGCGAAAAAGGTGCAGATTTTACATTACGAAAGGGGGGCAAGTTCCGAAAAGGAGTATTTCGGAAGCCTACAGCGCATGGCCGCATCGCTTACAGGCCACGCCCGTACACCGGGATGGCCGCGCCGTTTACATCTTTTCCCGCATCGCTCGCCAGCCACACGATCAGCGAAGCTATGGACGCCGGTTGCACCCACTGGGATGGATCAGCTTTCGGCATGGCTTTGCGGTTCCCGGGAGTATCCATGGTTCCGGCAAGAATCACGTTGGCAGTGATCGGCAGGTCCTTATTCTCGAGAGCCACCGTTCGAATGAGCGAAACCAACGCCGCTTTAGAGGCGCTATAAGCGGCGATGGTGGCTGCGGGTTCCTCCGCAGCGCGGCTGCCAATGGCGATAATCCTTCCGCTCTTCGCCTGCCGCATGCCCGGAATGACCACTCGCAGAATATTGAAAGCGCTGGTCAGGTTCAGATCGAGCATAGACTGAAACATCGCGTCGTCGGTCTGGGCTACGGTTTTGCCTCCAGCAAATCCACCGACGAGATGGGCGAGGACATCGATTCGGCCAAACTGAGAAACCACCGCCTCCACGGTTTTTCTCGCAACGTCCGCATTCGTGATTTCCGCGGGAAAAGCGAAAAAGGCAGAATCTCGGAAGTCGTCTTGGCTGATGTTTCGTGCAACGCCCGCCACCGTGGCTCCGGCTTCTAGCAAAGTAGCCGTGACATGGGTTCCCAACCCACCGTTGGCGCCGGTGACAAGCGCAACCTTATTTTGTAGTGGCTGGCTCACAGGATTGTGTCGGCGGCATTCTCATCGGGCCCTTCTCCAGCATGCGCATCGTAGCAAGGATGCTGCCAATGACGTGTTCGTTTCCAATGGCGGTATTGATCATGACGTGATAGAGGCAACGAGTTGGCCAGTCTGCGTTGAAATAGCGCTTCACAAATGTGATGCGGTCCTGGTCGATTTGGTTCAGCATTTGTTCCGCTTCCGCCTGGCTCTTGCCTAGCGATCTCAGACGGCGCATCTTTTCCGAAAAAGATGCATACAAGAAAACGTGGAAGGCATCGGGCCGCTCGCGAAGGAAATAGGGTGCTCCCCGGCCAACGATGACACAGTTGCCCGCTTCGGCTGCGTGTGCCATCACCTGCTTGCCTATAGCAACGAAACTGTCGGTATTAAACGGCTGGTGTGCCGAGGGAGAGATGTCCCGCTCGTAGCTGCCACGCAGGAACACCTGAACCAGGCGACGAAACGTGCTATCCACGCGCTCTTCGCACCGTTCGACTGCCGCGCATTCGACATTTGCGGCTTTGGCAATTTCTTCGGTCAGGGCGTGGTCCCACAACTTCCAGCCGAGGCGCTTCGCCAGATCAGCAGCAATCTCTCCGCCTCCGCAACCGTACTCTCGTTCGATGGCAATGATCCGATACAACGGTTTCTCTCCGCTACGTTCGCTCAGTGCAACCAGACTTTGGGTTCCACTGACATGCCCGGCCGCAAAACGTGCTCCCGGGTTTCCCCAGGATCGAAGGTGATTTTAACCGGAATTCGCTGCACTACCTTCACATAATTTCCGGTGGCGTTCTCGGGGGGCAGCAGGCTCGTGATGGCTCCGCTCGCTCCGGCAATGCTCTGCACGTGACCCTTGTAATTCTTGCCGTTGGTATCGACGTGAATCGTGACCGGCTGACCGACGCGCATGTATTTAAGCTGCGTTTCTTTGAAGTTGGCTGTCACCCAGATGTCGTCTAGGTTAATCAGCCGCATCATCTCCTGTGCGACTGACACATTTTGTCCGACTTCCACGGTTCGGTTTGTCACGCCACCGGTAATCGGCGATACGATCAACGTGTAGGACAGGTTCAGCTGAGCTTGATCGAGAGCGGCTTTGCGGAGTGCAACCTCAGCCTCAGCCGATTCCCATCGCGAACGAATTGCAGCTACTTGCTGCGGACCGGTAGCGGCGGAGCGGGCTTCTGCTAACGCCTGATCCAACTGGCTTTGGGCCTGCGCAACTTTTTGTTCGGCGGCTGCCGCCGATGCTCGGGCTGCTTCGACCGCGGCCGCGCTCGACTTGGCTGCCGCTACGGCCGTGTCATATTGCTGTTGGGAAATCTCTTCTTTATCGACTAGTTGTTTGTAGCGAAGCAGATCTTCTTGTGCTTTTACATTGTTGGCCTCCGCCTCGGCCAACTGCGCATCGGCGGCGGAGTGCTGCTGCCGGGCGACAGCAATTCCTTGCCTTGCATTGGCGACCCCCGCAGCAGCGCCCGAAATTTGGCTGCCAGTATTCACCGAAGTGATCGGAACATTCACTTTGGCCGCATTGGCTAGGGCCACGGCATCTTCGTAGTCGGCTTTTGCATGATCGAGGGCGACCTGATAATCCTTAGGATCGATCTGCACCAGCGGAGTCCCGGCGTTCACGTACTGATTGTCCTCTACCAGAAGCTTCAGCACGTGACCGGAAACCCGGGCGCTGATGGCATTCAGATGGCCGTCAATCTCGGCGTCGTCGGTATCTTCGTAGCTCGCGAAATAACGCCATAGGAAGAAACCGCCGGTCAAAACGATGATGATTCCAAGGATAAGAAAAATTCGAAAGCGCGGGCTGCGGGAGCGCAGCCGCTTCCAACGCAAATCGCGTTCCGACGCCGGTAATGGAGCCGGCCGTTCCTGCGCCGCTTGAGATTCGTGATCGTTCACCACAGTAGTGGGATTATCAGCCATAATCACTTTCCGCGCAGGTACTGTTTTACGCCCTCTTCGGCAAAGCCTACAGCTTTGGCCAATTCAATCTTGGCGAGATTGTGAGCATAGAGGCTTGAAATATAGTTCTCGTTGGCCGCGACGACCGATTCTTGCGCTTCGACGACCTCGAGATTGTCGGTTACGCCAGCTGCAAATCGATCCTGTGCCTGCGTCAATGTCTGTTCCGCCAAGTCCACCGAGCTGCGCGCTACTTCGACCTGATCGGCGGCCGAGGTCAAATCCAACCGGGCGGTTCGTATCTCGTAATCAATTTGTGCTCGCAGATTATCCAATTGCTGCCGAGCCTGGCGCAAGGCAGCCTCGGCCTTCAGGACGTCGGCATGAATTCGCCCTCCGGCAAGAACCGGAATATTTAAAGTGGCGCCGACTTGAAACACGCCATGCGAGATCCCAATATTTACGCCAGCGGCGCCATAGTCTCCGGCAATATCGATCGTCGGATAGTGTTCCGCGGTAGCTGCCCGCCGCAGCTCTTCCGCTGCACGCACCTGTTGCCCCGCGGCCAGGTAATCCGGGCGCGAGATGTAAGCGCGTTGCTCATCTTCCTCTATGCTCGCTACCGCCAGCGGCTCATAAGGGGCCGTGGTGGTCAAGGTGAATTCTTGCCCCGGAGGTAATCCAATCACGCGGGCCAAGGTCAGTTTCTGCTTAGCGAAGTTATTTCGAGCGACAATCAGTTGCTGCTGACGGGTTTGGAGCTCCACGTGTGCCCGAAGCGTATCGATCGCGGGAGTGGTTCCAGCGGTCTGCTGATCGGCGGCTTTATCGTAAAGCGCCTGCGCTGTCTGTACGTCAGCCAGCGCGGTGTCGACCCTGGCAGCTTCGGCCAGGGCCAACAGATATTCGTTGTCCACTGCCAGTGTTACCAGCTCACGGGCATCTTGTAACGAATGGGATGCGGCCCGTTCACTCTCTCTTGCCGCGCGGGTACGTTCGATGGCATGGTAATCAAAAACTGTCTGGCTGACGTAAGCACCGCTCTGGAAGACACCTATCGGCCCCACCACGCTCGGGATCGGCGCCCCTGGGATGTTGAAACGAAAACCTAGCGCGGCAAAGTCGAGCTGCTCAACACTCTGAGTTGCGCTCAGGTTCAGATGCGGCAGCAATTCGCTGAGTTCCTGCCATTTCTGTCCTCTGGCCGTGACCGTGTTGTCGCTGGAAAGCAACAACCCAAGATTGTTTCGCAGTCCGCGGTTCAGCGCGTCAGAGAATGAAAGCGGCAACACCGTCGACGTCGCCTTGCCTTCAGGAACACTGCCGGAATATGGGCTTTGATTCTGCAGACTGGAGCCGATTGAAGTGTTTCCCGCCGGAAGGGCTGGGGTTGTCATCGGCACCTGCAGGTTATAACCGGAGTCCTGCGCCACGGCGCAAAGGCCACTAAGAAATGTGGTTATCAGATAAACAATTGTGACCGACTGCAGCGCCGCCTTTAGCCGCAAAGACTCACTCCCCTGAGATTTGCCGACTGAAATGCGTGGAGAGTAGCCCGAGCGTCTCCACGAACGACTGTTGGATTCAGATTGCCACCAAAGCGATGCAAGCCCCACTAAGAATGCGAACCTGCCGGGCCAAAGGGGAACGTTCGTGCACACAGTCGAGCTTAACCAGTTCTCCGCCAGTGCGCAAACTGTTGCACGCCCGCGTAACCCATCGTGCAATCAAAGTGTTGACCAGCCGGAGCCGCAAGCGTCTAATCACTAAATAGGGTGGGGATTATGTTTACCCAGCTCACTGCCGCAACCCCCAAGCGTCCTGGCGCTTTGAGGTGCATCTCGCTCGTAGCTCATCTGGCTTTTTTGGCATGGCTGGTGCACAGCCCTGCGCCCATGTTTATCGCACCGTCATCGGTGACCCGGGGGAATAGTGGCACCACCGTCACGCGCCTTTATTTCGGCGGTGACTCCGGAGTCACTCAGGATCACCCATCGTCCATAGTCCTGCCGCGCTCGGCAAAAAATGAGAAAGGTCGCCGCCTGGCGCCGCTAGCACCAAAACGCCAGGCAGGAAACGATACAGTTGCCGCGCTGAACAGTAACGAAGGCCCGGCGGGATCACCCTATGGATCGTTGAGCGTTGGATCGATTTTTGGCCTTGAAGTTCGGCCCGCCCTGCCGATCGTTTCTCCTGATCCAGTCATCGGATCGGATAGCCTCGAAGGTATGGTCGGAGACGAGATCATCGAGATTACGATTGACGAGCGCGGAAATATCATTGCGACCCACGTTTTGCAAAGTTTAGGTCCCCAGGTGGATCAAAGGGTCCTGGCGGCGCTGGCGCAATGGCAGTTCAGCCCCGCAACGAAAAATGGCGTACCGATTCCTTCGAAGCAGGATGTGCATTACCACTTTCCGCGATAAAGCTTAAACACAGAGGACACAGAGATCACAGCAAAGTCAGAAGATTTCCCCCTTGTTCCTCGGGGGCTCTCTGTGTTCGTGCCTTTAACTGAGCCAATCCAAAAACTTGTAATAAGCTCCCGCAAGCGGCAAAGCCCACGTGTGACCGCTGCGCAAGCCGGGTGGCGGGGTGGGAAAGGGAATGCCTTCGAAGGGCAGATCATTCGGCGCACCCGCAATGATTTCTCCGAGCCGGGTCCCGAGATACGTTCCGAAGGCCATGCCGTGTCCGGCATAGCCGACGGCATAGTGCATCCCGTCGATCTGCCCGGTATGTGGCATGACATCGAAAGCAAAGTCGAGCGTCCCGCCCCATACATATTCCACTTTTGTCTCGCGTAGCTGCGGATAAACCAGTACCATGCCGCGCCGTAAAATTTCTGCGCTCTGGCGAACCGTACTTGCGGTTTCAGGAAAAAAAGCCGCCCGCCCGCCGAACAGCATGCGCCGGTCAGGCGTAAGCCGGTAGTAGTACAGAAAGTGTTTGGAGTCGTAGATCATGCGGTTTTTCGGGCTCAATTCGCGCGCCAGGTCTTCGTTCAAAATCTCGGTCGCAATGATGTATGACCCAATGGGAATGATCTTCTTACGCAATGCCGGGGCAGAACTTCCCGTGTAGGCGCCACTCGCCAAAAGCACGTGTTTAGCAACGACCTGACCTTTTGACGTTTGAAGCTGAAACTTCTGCTCGTTGTTTCGTGTCACCCTTTCTACGCGGCAGTGATCCAACAGAGCCGCTCCTGCCCGGCGCGCCGCCTCCGCAAGCCCCGCTACGAATCGTGCCGGATTGAGCCCGGCACTCGCCTCATCCACCAAACCGCCAAAGTAAATCTCCGAACCAATCTCTGTCCGCAATTCGTTTCGCGGCACAGTGTGCAGCTTATGCCCAAATTCCTTTGCGATCCGCTCAGCCGATTTCGCATATCCATCGAAATGTGCCTGCTTGCAAGCGACTTCCAGATGACCGCAGCGCGAAAAGTTGCAGTCGATTTTTTCCTCGATGACGATTTTCTCCACGCAATCAATTGCCGCCAGCGACGCCGCATACATGCGCTGGACTCTTTCGCGGCCATAGCGCGCGATCAGCGTCGGAACCGGCAGCTTCATGCCCGTCAACACCATGCCCCCATTGCGCGAGCTGGCGCCGAACCCCAACGTCTCCGCTTCGAGCACCACGACTTTTGCCCCGCGCTTCGCCAAAATCCGAGCAGCGGAAAGTCCGGTCACGCCGCTGCCGACGATCGCCACATCAGCCTGCGCCGGGAGCGGATCACGGTTGCCGGCCGGCATCGCCGCGGTCTCCAGCCAGTAATTCGTTTCTCGAACGGTCGTCATTGGAAAGTCGCCCATCACTCAGGCCACCATATTCTATGTCGCAATTTTCTCCTGCTACAATGCCCTGTGCTCCGAAACTGGTCCGCGATTTCGTCGATCTTGATTTTGTTCTCGATCGCCGCTGCGCAGCAACAGCCGCAGGTCAAAGTAAATGTCTTGAATGTTTGCGCACCGTCCGCCGAAGAGCAGGCAGAGATTGCTGCCGCGCTAGCTCATATACCCAAGCAAGCCTCCTTTACCCAGGATTTTGAAATCGATCGCGGGCGTTCACTACTCGATCAGACTCCCGACTTCTTACAAAATGGACAGAAAACGGCGGGCGACTCCGGCACGGCGGACTGGGTGCGGATCCGCCGCGAATTTCCGGCGTCGAGTTTCTTGGCCAGCGTGCAATATTCTTTCAGCCATGACGCCAGCAGCATGATTGAAACCCTGGTGTTTCGCGTCCGCGATCCCAAAGACGTGCTCGAGGTCGCGATCGAGGACAGCGCTTCTGCGGTGACTACGCCGGCGAATATGTTGGCGACGGACACGCCTGCATCGCGCGTTAAGCTGGAGCGCTTTGGAAAGTCATCGATTGTGCTGGCCCGTTGCTCGGGTACCGCCGATACGCCGCCGCCGGACCAGAGCGCTTACGAGCCATTGTTCCAGAGCGCATCCACGGCTATGACCACCTATCGCAACCTGCTCAATGTGCGACAGACGGTACCCGACGAGTTGGCGCGGATTAGCTCGATCGACGGCGGGCGGGCGCCGGTGAGAGCCAGGAAGCCGATACCGGTACGCAAGCCGTCGCCGTTGAACCCAAACTGAGAACCAGGCAATCTAATCTCTTTTCTATGGAAAACCTCCGCAACGTCGTCATCATCGGCTCCGGTTGCGCCGGCCACACGGCCGCGCTGTACACCGCTCGAGCCAACCTGAAGCCCCTAGTCATCGAAGGTCACGAACCCGGCGGCCAGCTCTCACTTACCACGCTCGTCGAAAATTTCCCGGGTTTTCCCGAGGGCATTCAGGGCCCGGAGCTGATCGACAACATGCGTAAGCAGGCTTCTCGCTTTGGCGCCGAGTATCAGCTCGGCCACGTGACCAGCGCCGATCTCAGCGAGCGCCCTTTTAAACTGCACGTCAGCCACCAGGTGATTCACACTCGCACGCTAATCATTGCCAGCGGGGCATCGGCGCGCTGGCTGGGCTTGCCGCACGAGCAGCAGTTGATCGGGCATGGCGTTTCTTCTTGCGCTACCTGCGACGGATTCTTCTTTTCCGGCAAGGAAATCGTTGTCATCGGTGGCGGCGATTCCGCGATGGAAGAGGCCACTTTTCTCACTCGTTTCGCAACCAAAGTTACCATCATTCACCGCCGCGATCAGTTTCGCGCTTCGAAAATCATGCTGGATCGCGCCCAACAGAACGAAAAAATTCATTTTCTTACCGATACCGTTGTAGAGGACGTTTACGACAGCAACAAAAAAGAAGTAACCGGTTTGAAGTTGCGCAACGTGAAGACCGGCAAGGTTTGGGATTTCCCCACCAGCGCCTTGTTCCTGGGGATCGGCCACATCCCGAATGCGAAGATTTTCGAAGGACAATTGGACATGGACCAGGACGGCTATTTGAAGACAACCCAGAATGTTCATACGCGCGTCCATGGTGTTTATGCCTGCGGCGACGTGCAGGACCGGCGTTATCGCCAAGCGATCACTGCCGCCGGGTCAGGCTGCATGGCCGCGCTGGAAGCAGAGAAATTCTTAGAAGAGCACGGCCGCTAATCGTCAGGAGAAGAACATGGCTCATACGGAAGCTTGTCCTCATGTAAAGGAAATTCGCAAGGTCACGCCCAGCGGCAAGGGCTGCAAGGAATGTTTGGAAATGGGCGACACCTGGGTCCATCTACGCGAATGCCTGGTTTGCGGTCACGTCGGATGCTGCGACTCGTCCAAAAACAAGCACGCCACAAAACACTTCCACCAAACCAATCATCCGGTCATGCGATCGTTTGAGCCGGGAGAAGATTGGAGGTGGTGCTATGTGGACGAGATCTACATTTAGCGCCAACTCGTCTGCGCAATGTCGGTTAAGATAACCACCTTATGAAGCTGCACGTATACCAAGGTAAGAAAATCATCGTTACCTACGACGCCCAGCGGTGTATTCACGCCCGGGAATGTGTGCATGGCGCACCTGAAGTGTTCGATGTCAACGCCAAGCCCTGGGTGGATCCCGACAAAGCGGATGCCAAAACCATTGCCTCCGTGATTCAGCACTGCCCCACGGGAGCGTTGCATTATCAGGCCGAAGACTCCAAGCTCGCCGAACGCCCCGATCCTTCCAATAGCGTGACCACAATGGCCCACGGCCCGTTGTATGTACGCGGGAGTCTCAATGTTGTCACCGAAGATGGCCAGGCGATTCTGTCCGATACCCGCATGGCGCTCTGCCGGTGCGGTGCCTCCAAGAACAAACCGCTCTGCGATAATGCTCACTTTGCCATCGCTTTCGAGGACGAAGGTATGGCTGCACCAGGAGAAAAGGCCACCGCAGAAATGGCGACATCCGGGAAGTTGAACCTGGTTCCAACCACGAACGGCCCGCTGCATTTGCAGGGACAAGTCACGATTCGTAACGCCGAAGGGCAAGTGATCTTTGAAGGCACGGACACATGGTTGTGCCGCTGCGGGGGTTCGGCAACCAAGCCATTTTGTGATGGCACGCACCAACGCATCGGTTTCCAAGGCTAGTTCTGGACTTCCGCGACGTGATCGCCATCACATCTCAAACCCTGCCCGGTTGTGATAAAACGTTCTGTGCACTTCATGAGCACTGTCAGCATTCATAACTTCCATCTTGTTGTGAATTCGGATTTGCCGTGCTAAGGGCGCTCTTCATTTATCTTTCGGAGAGCCGCCGCCTGCGGGCATTCGCCGAAAATTCCTTCGGCCAGAAGTTTTCCGCCCGTTTTGTTGCCGGCAATCAAGTGGATGATGCGCTTCGCGTCACGCGCGCGGTCAACGACACTGGCCTGAGCGTTTCCGTCGACAATCTCGGAGAAAATGTCACTAATGTTGACGAGGCCCGCGCCAGCGCTGTGCTTTATCACCAGCTTCTCGACGACATCGCCTCCCAAAAGCTCAACGCCAACATCAGTCTCAAGCTGACCCATATGGGATTGGATGTTGACCAAAAGCTGGCTTACGATCAGGTCTCAGCGCTGGTTGCCAAAGCCGCGGGCATGAATCCGAAGAATTTTGTGCGTGTGGATATGGAAGGTTCGGCGTATACCCAGCGCACGCTGGATTTCGTTCACGAACTGCATCGCCGGCCAGGCCATCAGGGTTGCGTCGGCGCGGTGATTCAGGCGTATATGCGGCGCTCCGAGGCTGATATCGAAAAGCTGTTGTCGGAGAGCATTCGCATTCGGCTGTGTAAAGGCGCTTACAAAGAACCGCCAGACATCGCCTTTCAGAAGAAATCGGAAGTAGACGCCAACTACGTCAAGCTGATGAAAATTCTCATGAAAAGCCAGGTCTATCACGGCCTGGCCACCCACGATGAGAAGATCATCAACCAAGCGAAGACTTTCGCTCTGCAGGAAAAAATCTCTCGCGACTCCTTTGAGTTCCAGATGCTCTACGGCATCCGCCGCGACTTGCAGCAGAAATTGGCTAAAGATGGGTGGCGCATGAGGGTCTACATTCCCTTCGGAACCGAGTGGTATCCGTATCTTATGCGGCGCTTGGCGGAACGCCCGGCCAATGTCCTATTCCTCGCCAAAAACCTGCTGCGAAAGTAACTTCCGGCTCCGAGAATTTGCCTACCTTTCTTGCTACCATGAAGGAGTGAGGTACGACAGTCAAAATAGCTTAGCCGAGACCTTTGCCGCTCTGGTCGGTCCTGAGATCGCAGATGAGAATGTCGACCTGCTGCGCGCCGCGTTGACCATCGCGCGCACCGAATACCCCGATCTGGATTGCGACGCGTACGTCGCTCGCGTGGATGAGCTTGCCCGCACCGCCGAGGCGCGCATTAGCGAGATCGGAGACGCCGGGCAGACCATCGCCGCGCTGAATCATGTGCTCTTCACCGAGGCCGGATTGCGCGGAAATCGCGAAAACTATTACGATCCTCGCAATTCGTTTCTGAACGATGTCCTCGACCGTCGCCTCGGAATTCCAATCACATTGGCCGTGCTCTATATGGAAGTCGGCCGCCGGTTGGGGTTCCCATTGTTTGGCGTGGGCATGCCCGGCCATTTTTTGTTGAAGCACTATGACATCGACGGCAAAGAAACGCTGATTGATTGCTTCAACGGCGGCGATATTCTTAGTGCGCAGGACTGCCAGCAGAGACTGGATGAAATCTATTCCGGGCAGATGACGCTGCGGCCGGAGTTTTTATTCGCCGTCAGCCGCCGCCAGATTCTGACTCGCATTTTGAACAATCTCAAGACCATCTACATGGCCGCGCGCAATTTTCGCAAGACGCTGCCGCTGATTGATCTGGTGCTGGTGATTTATCCACGTTCGCCGGAAGACGTAAAACAGCGTGCCACGCTGCGTTACAGTCTTGGCCAAAACAAGGGCGCCGCCGAGGATCTGGAAAGTTATTTGAAGATGTCTCCCGATGCCTCCGACGCGGACGAGATTCGCCAAACCGCTCTCTCCATCCGGCGAATGCTAGCCTTGATGAACTAGGATCGAATCTCCTAAATTCATCGAGCGTGCTGCACGCTCGCATATAGGCTCGTCTGTCTCAAGGCAACTCCCCGGCGCAACGAGAACCAATCGTGTAGTACCTCGCGATGAATGGATCCGGGCTTTCGGTGAAAAGTGAAGTTACTGTGGCAGCCCAATCTTCCGCATCAGATCAGCGTATCGCGGATCCGAGCGCAGCGGGTCCAGCGCAGGATAGCGGATGCCCATGGTCAATTCATCATCGTCAGTTGCGAGCGCCTTTTGCAGATACTGAAATGCCCTTTCGTGATCTCCCGCCAACGTCAGTGCAGCAGCCAGGTCAGCGATCACGTCGCCGCCGTGCTCATTCGCTGCCTGAAGTGCCTGCGCGTATCCGTGAGCGTCACCGCTCCAGGAGCCAGTAGTAGAAAATCCGGACTTTTGGAACTCCCTGACAGCTTCTGGAAAATTGCCGGTGGTGGCGTAAAGCATCGACAGTTTGTAGTGGGCTGGCGAAAAGTTTGGATCGCGCTCGAGCGTCTTACTAAATTGCGCCAGGGCCTCCGGATATCGATGCGACACCATCAACGCCGCTGCATAGTTTGTGTTCACGATCGACGAGAGCGGATCCAGCGAGAGCGCCGTGCGAAGCTCTGCTAAGGCTTCGTCAAATCGCTTTTCCGGAAGGAGGTAGCCGAAGCCATAGAAATAATGCGCGGTCGCGTCGTTGGGATTGAGGTCCAGAGCACGATGGAATTCCGCTTCCGCCTCATCCCACTTCCACAGCATGCAGAGCGTCAGGCCGCGGGCCGTGTGAGCCTCGGGCAATGAGTCGTCCAATTGCAGGGCTTTTCGCGTGGCCTCATCGGCCATCACGTGAGCTTGCGACCACGGGATGCCGTCCACATAGCTCGGAATTACGTTGTACGTGCTGGCAAGCCCCGTGTAGGCCAGGGCATAGTTGGGGTCCGCCGCGATCGCCTGTTGAAACAGGTCGATACTTTTCTTTAGACCCTCCGGCGTCCGTCCATACCACAGCTGTCTTCCCTCGAGATACAGACGATAGGCTTCCGGATTCGTGGTTCCAGCTTTGCCCAGGCGTTGCTGCTCAGCCCCATTGAGACGGATTCGCAAGCCGCCCGAGATGTCGCGCGCAATGTCGCCTTGTAGCTCGGTGATGTCGGCTAGCTTGCGTTCATAACGCGAGCCCCACAGTTCCGTACCGTCAGCCGTGTTTACGAGGTCGGCTTGCACGCCCACTTCGTCGCCATGCTGAGTGATGCGTCCGAGCAGCAATGCACTCACACCAAGCTCTTGGCCGATTTTCTGCGGATCGTCTTCTTTGCCCTTGAAGCGGAACACCGTACTTCGCGCCATCACCTTGGTATTCGGCAGTTGCGAAAGGGAACTGATCAGGCTCTCGGTGAGACCGTCGCTGAGGTATTCATTGTTGGGATCGTTGGTGGCGTTGACGAACGGTAGCACGGCAATCGAGCTGACCTTTTGCGTGACCGATTTTCCATGCAAGAAAAACGCGACCGCAGCGGCGGCAGCGATTAGCAAGATCGCAACCGCGCCGATCATCAAATAAGCTCGCGATCGGTCCGGAGCGGCCGCCACCGAAGCCGATGAAATCAGGCCTGAGCTTGCTGCTTCCACCCCCACCGCTCCTGACCTCGAACTGGAAACAAGATCGCGCTTCAGACGTGCCAAGTCGGTTCGCAGATCGGCCGCACTCTGATACCGCAAATTGCGGTCTTTTTCCAGCGCCTTGTTGATGATCCTTTCCAGTTCGGGCGGAAGATCCGGGTTTAGTCGCGTCGGTGGAGCCGGGGCGCGCTCCAGAATGGCGTTAAAGATAACTGCAGAGCTCTCGCCGCGAAATGGCAACGTGCCAGTCGCCATCTCGTAGAGCACCGCGCCAAAAGAAAACAAATCTGTGCGGGCATCCAACTCTTTCGCCCGAGCCTGCTCGGGCGACATGTAGCTTACCGTGCCAACGGTCGATCCGGCTTGCGTCAAATGTTGATCGTCGATGGTGCGGGTTTGCAGGTTATCCGATGTAGCCACGTTGCCCGCCGGAGTCACTTTCGCCAACCCAAAATCCAAAACTTTCGCGTGGTCCCGCTTCGTGACAAAAATGTTGGCAGGTTTGATATCGCGATGAACGATTCCCGCCGAATGCGCGGCATCCAGCGCATCGGCAATTTCAATCGCCAGCGAGAGAGCCTCCTCCATATCCAACGGCTGCCCGGCGATCTTTTGCTTCAACGTCTGACCTTCCAGAAGTTCCATCACGATGAAGGAATGCCCTTCATGGCGGCCAATCTCATGGATCGTACAGATATTCGGATGATTCAGGGCCGATGCAGCCCTCGCCTCGCGACGAAAGCGCTCGAGCGATTGCGGGTCCTGCGCGAGATCTTCCGGGAGAAATTTCAGTGCAACGAAGCGGCCCAACTCAAGATCTTCGGCCTTATAAACGACACCCATCCCGCCTCCGCCAAGCTTTTCCACCATGCGGTAATGCGAGATGGTTTGGCCAATCATGCGACCCGCAATGGTAGGCGGGCTGGCGGGGACAAGTCAACGCTGGCTTTGAGTTGGTTTCTGCCGCAGTGAAAGGCCAGCGCAGCAGTAGATCAGCCTTTTTGGACACAGTATAATCACGCGCACAGATGCCACTGAATGCGGGCACTAAACTCGGCCCCTACGAGATCCAGTCCCCGCTGGGAGCTGGCGGTATGGGCGAGGTCTATCGCGCCCTCGATACTCGCCTCGACCGTATCGTTGCCATCAAGGTTCTGCCTTCGCATCTTTCCGCTGACCCGGAATTGAAGCAGCGCCTGGAGCGGGAAGCCAAGGCCATTTCGGCGCTCCAGCATCCCAATATCTGCACTCTGTACGACATCGGAACCCAGGACGGCACCAACTTCCTGGTGATGGAATATCTCGAGGGCCAGACCCTCGCCGAGCGTCTGCAAAAAGGGCCGCTGCCTATCGATCAAATTCTGAAGATTGGGGCAGAAATCGCGGCAGCCCTGGCCAAGGCCCATCAACAGGGAATTATTCATCGTGATCTGAAACCCGGCAACATCATGCTGACCAAGGCCGGCGCCAAACTGATGGACTTTGGCCTGGCCAAACCAAAACTGTCGATTCCGTCCCAAGCGGTCGGCCCTTTTACTCCTTCTACGCCGACAATGAACCTGGCTTCGCTCACTTCGGCGGCCTCGCCGCTCACCCAGAAAGGCTCAATCGTCGGAACGTTTCAATACATGGCCCCGGAAATTCTGCAAGGCGGCGAAGCTGACGCGCGCAGCGATCTCTTCAGTTTCGGCTGTGTGCTCTACGAAATGACTACCGGGCGGCACGCTTTCGAGGGCAAATCTCAACTCAGCGTGTTCACTGCCATCCTGGAAAAAGACCCAGAACCGGTCAGCGCCAGTCAGCCGCTTGCCCCGCCGCTACTGGATCGCGTGGTCCGCGCCTGCCTCGCCAAAGATTCGTCCGACCGCATCCAGTCTGCGCACGACGTCGCTATGGACCTGCGATGGGCCTCCGAATCGCAGGCCGAATCCGCGGGGGCGGAGTCCTCCCAGACTTCTCCACTCTTCAACAAATCCACTACTCCCTTGATCGCGGCCATATTGCTCGTCTTCATCGCCGTCGCCGTATTCGCCGGATACCGCTGGGCGAGGTCCACGGAATCTGCGGTGTCGATCCACGCTGAAATCCCATCCCCCGAGAGGTTCTCGCTCGACGCCACTGGCGACGCTGGCGGTATGCCAGTGCTCTCACCGCAGGGAGATAAGATCGCTTTCGTCGCTCATTCCGGCGAAACTAAGCTGCTGTTTGTGCGCTCCCTCAACAGTGACGGTGCGCAAGCCCTCGACGGCACAGCTGGCGCAGCCCATCCTTTCTGGTCGCCCGATGGCCGCTACATTGGTTTCTTTGCCGGCGGTCAGTTGATGAAAATCCCCGCCGCAGGCGGACCCGCGACTGCCATCGCCGTCGCTCCGAATGCTCGCGGCGGAAGCTGGGGCACGAGCGACATGATTGTCTTCGCGCCGAACTTTGAGGGCCCGCTGGCCAAAGTAAGCGCCCAAGGCGGGCTCGTTACTCCGGCAAGCGTCATTGATCCCAACAAGCACTCCACTCATCGTTGGCCGTGGTTCCTGCCCGATGGCAAGCATTTCATTTTTTTCGCCGGTAATCATTTTGGTGGCGATCCCGGCCAGAACGGAGCCTACTTCGGGTCAGTCGACAACACTCAGTCGCATCTGCTTGTCGCAACCGATTCCGCTGCTCAATACGCATCTGGTTACCTGCTTTATCACGCTGCTACAGCGCTAGTGGCTCACCCCTTCGATCCAGAGTCAGGTACTTTATCGGGAACGCCGGTTCCGGTGGTGAACAATCTCCGCGATGACGTGGGCGTGTGGCGCAGCATCTTCGCCGTCTCGCAGAATGGTTTCCTGATTTATCAACTGGGCAGCACAGACTCGGCGAAGAGCCACTTTGTGGTCTTCGACCGCTCGGGGAAGGCGCTGGCGGACTACAATCCGCAGGAAGCCACGATCACCGATGCGCGCGCGCTGTTGGGCGTACGCGACGTACGCCTCTCTCCCGATAACCAGCGGGTCGCATTTGCCAACGGTACTGGCATCTGGACGTTCGATTTCGAACGCAAAACCCGCACGCGAATTACCTTCAGTGAGCAGCCGGTTCAGGAGCCCGCCTGGTCTCCGGATGGGAAGTCGCTCCTGTTCCTGGCGCAAGTTGGCAGCGGCGGCGGAGGCGCCGAAATCCGCTCTAAAGCCGCCGATGGCAGTGGCAGTGAGCAGAAGTTACTGGCCGAGCTGAACAACTATCACCACCCAGAATGGTCACGCGACGGAAAATATCTAACCTATCTTTGGGGTAACGGCGAAAAGACGGTCTCCCTCTGGATAAAGCCCGTTAACGGAGACGCCAAGCCGGTCGTGATTGTCCAGCCGCCTTCGCCGCAGTCGAATATCTTCAATTATCGAATTTCGCCCGACAGTCGCTGGGTGGCGTATCAGTCCGACGAATCCGGACAGGTCGAAATCTATATAACCAGTTTCCCTGATGGAAAAGGGAAGTGGCGGGTATCGACGAATGGCGGCGCGTATCCCGCGTGGGGTGGAAGCAGCAAGGAAATATTCTATGAAAATCTCACCGCCGATATTTTTGTCTGCCCACTGAATGCGAAGGAAGCGGAACTAGAGGTGGGAACGCCGCAGCGCTTATTCCACGCTGCCTCGCCCGGAGTTGGGATACCGTTTGACATCTTCTCCGATGGCAAGAGCCTGATTGTGAACCACTCCGAAGAAGAAGCTCAGGTCCCGCTACAGTTGGTCACGAACTGGCCCGCGGAACTCAAGAAGTAAGCCCCACACGGCAAATCCGCCTCTGAGAATGCTTGCAGTGCGGTGCGTTTATCGCGGTTGGCCGGTATAGCGGATTCTCGCGAATCCGCCATACTCTGCTCCTTACTTCAGCGACGGTACCCAGACAGAATCCGCAGCCGCCAGTTCTACACCCGAAAGCTCGGTGCTGAGGTCAACCGACTGCCACTTGGCCTTCGTTCCGGCTTTCGCCGTGAAGCTCAAAAGATACTGATTGTCGATCGCCTTCTGGATCTGGTCGAGATAGGGCTTAAAGCTTACCGGACTTTGCAGGCCCAAATAGAACGCCTGCCCGCCGGTCAGGTCCGCCAACTCACCCATGGTCATCTGTCCACTGACCGCCGTCCAATGGTTGCGGCGGAAGTAGCCAACGCCGGGAGTATAGATCGTGTTGATAATCGTGCCGGTTTTCATGGCGACGTCTTTGGCGGAATCCATGTCCGAGTTGATTCGGATGCCATGCCAATCCGGCCCACGGCGCGCACGGTCAATTCCATCCGTCACCATAATGATCGACCGCCGATTCTCATTCGTCGGCCAGCGCTTCATCAAATCGATGACCGACAGGTAAGGGCTGCCATACGCACCCTCAGAGCCCAGCGGCAACCGTAGTGCATTCGCAGCGCTGGCATGGTCTGTGGTGAAATCTTGCGTGATCTGCACGGTTGCATTTCTCATGTAACCCACCGCCACCGCGGTCGTGTTGGGCTGGGCCTTGATGAAGGCCCGCAGATCATCAAGATTGGAACCCAGGCTCGTATCCGACGCGTCGTCGATCAGAATAAAGAGGTCCAGACCGGCGCGGTCGCCTTTCGCCGCCACCCACTCCGTCACCGGCAGGCGTTCCTTTCCCTGCTTTACGAAAACTTCGTCAGAATTGATTTGAGGTACTGGTTTGTTGCCACGCACAGAAGCCGTAACCGTCATTTTGACCGTCGAGGTCTCTTGCGCCTGCAGCGGCACAATGCTCAGAATCACCGCCGCCATGCTTAATGCCGAAAAAATTGAGTTCTTTAATTTCATAGTCGTTTCCTTTGTGAAATTTCGTTACTTGCAAATTGCTTTGTCATCTGTCCGCCTCGGCTACTATGCCGCTTCGACGGCCTCGCGCACATCACGCGATAGGAAGTTTGTTGGGTACTACTTCGGTGAGTGCGGGGAGTACCACTATCGGACAGGCCGACCTCGCGCTAACTTGGCGGCGTGGACGGGCGAACTGATGGCGCAAGCTTGCGCTATCGCCTGGTTGCAACAATCATCGTGCTTCCACCTTCCGGGTTATGCAAGAAGGAGAAGCCGCCGCCCGGGAGATGGAGCGGGCAGCACGCGCGGCTGTTCTTCTGCGCCGCTCAAAGTTGCTACTCACTTGTGAACGTTCGTCTCGATGCAACGCGCTCTCGGCTTTCACCTGGCCGGAACAATGTCCGGTTTTTGCGCCAATGCGGCCGCCGAGTTTGAAGCTACGGGGACTGCCGCAGCCCTGCCCTGCCGCATCCTTATGCGCTGCTCCTCAAGCTTCCTGTCTCGCTCGGTGAAGTCCGCCAAGCGAACGGTTTCATAATTCTTGCGTTTGGCGACGACGCGGTAATCGAAGGCCACGCTCGAAGCCCCGCCGCCGAGTTCGTGAACTTCGAACGCGGTCGGAGACTTCTGGCTCACGTACAGTCCTTTGCAATCGCCGTTGGGCGTGAGAAAGACGTGATAGTCGAGATCGGTATTTACGGTTTGCGCGAAGGTGGGATCGAGATCGATGCGGGCCGAGCCGTTGGAGAGCTGGCCTGAGCCGAAATCCTCAAACCAGTTTTCGGGAGCTTCCACGGCATAAAGCGCTACCTTACGCGAGCCGCCATCGACCGGCACAACCGCGGACTTGCTGCCGGTACAGTAGAAACTGCCGTAAATATCAACCTCGCACGCGCCATAAGGGCTACTGCCGTTTATAGATCCTGCGAACAAAGCAAACGCGTTTTCGTCGGGAGACGGTGCCTCGTTGAACGCTTGCAAGGTCGCTTCACTGTCGCTATCGTTCAGGAATACGCCAGCGGCATTCTCGTTCGGGCCTTCTACGTCTAGAAGCGCCTCAGGCGACGCGGTGCCGATACCCACCGGGCCCGCAGCAAAAACTGTGCCTTTCGAGAAGATGTCCATTACTTCCTCGTTGTTGAGCCGGAAGTGAATTGTGCTACTGGAGCCCGAGGCGTTAAGGTACGTTCCGCCCGATGTGTCCCCCAGTAGAGCGTAGTTGGTGCAACCGCTCATGCGCTGGGTTAGGAAGCCGATCGCGGCGAAAGTTCCGCATCCGGGATCGCCGACCAGAATATGCAGGCCACCCCCTCCTATGACGTCGAGATTCGCAAGCGGACTGCTCGTGCCGACACCGACATTGGGAAAGGTGTTCAGCCCGCTGAAGGCATTGACCGAATTCAATTGCGGCACGTTGGCGGTGTTCAGGTTTAGGGTGACGTTGCCGCTGGTACCGCCCCCGGTCAGGTCGGTTCCCGCCGTGACTCCAGTAATCGTACCCGCCGAGGCGCAGACCCATGCGCTGCCATTCCACTGCAGCACTTGATTGGCAGTACAGCTGCTGACCAGGCTGAGATTCAGATTCCCGCTTGTCCCACCTCCATTCAGGCCGCTCCCCGTTGCTGTTGTCACGCCGGTGATCGTGCCCGCGCCTGGAAATGTCTGCCCCGCCGCAAACGTGAGTTGTCCATTAGCGGCGATGTTCAGGCCGGTTTCTGATGGGTTATTCGTTCCCTCGGCGAACAACAGATTCAGCGTCGCTGATGGGTTATTGGTGTCGTTTCCCGTGGGCTCGGACTGCCACTGAAAGTGCTCCAGGGTGTAGGTTCCGGCAGTGCTGTTGAACGCCGACGACTCGAAATTCAGGGGCTGCGAGTTAAAACCTCTGTTCTTGTTGGCATAGTTCATCGTGGCCATCTCGAACAGTCCACGCACCAACTCCTCACCGTTGACATCCAGTGTGAACAGCGGGTTCTTTTCATTGATCCCAATCTTGGCGGAGGAACCCGTGCCGGATTGATACAAGATGGAGTTGCCCAGATCGCCGTTGTTGTCGGTCCAAAGAGGAATGTAGTCCTCGGTGCCAGAACCGCCGATGTTAGGTCCAGAGCCTCCAGAGCTCCGGGAGGCAGAGCCAGGCGGCGTTGAGGTACTCGATGTAGCTGGCGCCGCGAGTGCAAACGCCGACGCCGGCAGCCCCCCTAACGTCTGGGCGTCGGCCGCTTTCAATGCATAAGGCACGCTGAGCAAGAACACGCGCGGCTGTTCTTCTCCACCGTTAATTCGCACACCGAGCCATCGCGCTTCGCCGGAGGCAAACAGATCGAGCGGCAAGCCTTCCAATGTCGTTGCTCCGAGCTGGACAGTGTAGTTGCCTTTGGCGTCAGGTTGGACGTTCTGGGTTTCCATCCACAAAGGAGCGCCACCTTCCTGCGCGTCGTAAATGGAGAAGGTGATGCCAATGATGCCTGTCACCGGTCTGCCCTGGACATCGGTGGTTTTACCCGAGAAGTTCACCAACTGCGGCACCACCGGTAATTGTGTCGAGTTGGTAGACTGCGCGCCGACAAGAGAGCAAAACAGAATGATCACGATGCAGGTACGAAGCAAATTTAAAGGGTTGCTCATGGAGGACCCCAGCGACCGAAAGTGAGGCGCAAATGAACCGGAGGGAGGGTCCGGCGTCTCTGGCCTCTATTACAAGGATCGGAATTGGCACGTAAAAGACGACACCGGGGCAAGCATTTCTTTATAGCTGTGGCGGGATTGTCAAATCGTCAACTCAACCATGCTTGCTATGGCCACTTCTCGGCACAAAGAAAGGGCAAGTCAGTCACCGAAAAAGGTTTGCGCGACCCAACAAAAGTCAATCGGTGAAAAATCGCTATTTCACTCATCATGCTGGCGCACGAGTGCTCAATAAGCGAATCGAAGGGCCTCAAAACAGACTTGGCAGCCGGACCTGTAAGCCGAATTCTGTCCGCCTTACGGCGGGACGGTCATTCCTCTGGGCCCGGCATTACTGCCGGGCTCAAGCGACCTACCCGAAGGTTGTAACGCGCCGAGCCAGCACGTTTTCGGCAGGCTTTTCAGCCCAACCCAAATCCCTCCCTATTTGGTCTTGCACCGTGTGGGGTTTGCCCTGCCCGCGCCATCGCTGCCGCGGCGGTGCGCTCTTACCGCACCTTTTCACCCTTACCCCGCGGCCGCTCTCAATGCTGGGTACCATTGTGATCCTGAGCAAGCGTTCCTTGCGCCGCGAGGATCTGGGCGAGCCGTGCGAAGCGTCGCGTTCTGTGCGACACAACAAACGCGCGTTCGGCTCGCTTCCAAATGGCCCCCAGCACTCACAACGACCGCGGGGCGGTATATTTTCTGTGGCACTTTCCGTCGAGCGGCCTTAAAGCCGCCCTCCCGGACGTTATCCGGCACACTGCTCTGCGGAGTTCGGACTTTCCTCCCTCGTCCTTGACGAACGAGAGCGACCGTCCGGCCCAGCTGCCAACAAGTCTATTATACGTTGCCCGCCATGCCGTCGATCCCTGGGAATCCGCAACGCTCCCTGATTCGATCCACCGCATCCTCTTTCGGTGGAGAAGTAAAGAAGAGTGAAGGCCGCGAGACCAGGGGAGGATCACGGATTCCATTCAGCCCTCAGCACACCTTCGCGGCTGGCAAGTGCCTCCAGGAATCGCGGAGCGCGGACCTCATCCCCGCGAACTCGCCGCTGCACCTCAAAGCGCAGCTCGCGCTGGTCGCCGTGTTCGGTGAAAGTCTTGGCCGCGGACATGATCTTGTACTGCTCCGCAGCCAAGCTGGCTCGAACTTCCTCCTCCGTGGGAGACTTGGTGTCGCTTACTAAAACCAGTGTCCCGCGTTGGTCGCGGGGCAGGAAGTCTTCCAGCCAACGCAAAACCCAGAGCACAAGGACGCCGATCGTGGTGGCAGCGATCCCGAGCGCCAGCTGGCCGCCGCCCAGGCACAGGCCAACCACGGTCACGAACCATAACGTGGCCGCAGTCGTAACGCCCAGAACCATGTCTCCCTTGCGAAGAATCGCGCCACCCCCTATAAAACCCACGCCGGTCAGAATGCCCAGCGGAAAACGCATGAGGTCGTTCATGACGAAGGAATCGGGATGTCTGCCGGCGAGCGGCAACAAAAGGTTCACCTGCAGCATGGCAACGCAGGCGGCGAGGCAAACCAGGATGGTCGTCCGTAAACCTGCAGGGCGGCCATGCTCGGTGCGATTAAAGCCGATCAAGGCGCCAGCGGCAAAGGCCAAGGCCAAACGCAAGGCGATTTCGGACCATGACAGGTTGAGCGGCATAGTCTTCTCGATTTGACTTGCAGTGTAGAACGATAAAGGCCGCAATAGCGAAAATTAGATTCCGCCGTAAACGACTTTGCCTGAAACAATCGTCGCCATGACTTTTCCCGTGAGTTGCCAGCCGTCAAACGGGGTGTTGCGGGCCTTTGAGCGGGATTTGGCGGCTTCGAAAGTCCATCGTTTTTTCGGGTCAAAAATCGTGACATCGGCATGACTGCCGCGGGCCAGCGTGCCGCGCCCGCGGAGATCCAGTACTCGCGCAGGTCCGGCGGTGAAAAGCTCGACAATTCTGTCCAGCGCGATTTTGTGCTCGCGGTGCAGCCGAGTAATTGCCAGGGCGAGCGCCGTCTCGAGTCCCGTGACTCCGAACATCGCCTTCTCAAACTCGATGATCTTTTCGTGGGTCGCGTGGGGCGCGTGATCGGTAGCGATGGCGTCGACCGTACCATCCGCCAGAGCCACCACCAAAGCTTCGCGATCAGCGGCCGAGCGCAGCGGCGGATTCATCTTGCAGTTGGTGTCGTATTCCTTAACGTCTTCATCGGTAAGGGTGAAGTGATGCGGCGTCACCTCGCAGCTCACTCGCGCTTTGCCGCGTTTGCCGCGGCGTACGGCTTTCAACGACTCAGCAGTTGAAATGTGAGCCACGTGCAAGCGCACCCCCGTAAACTGTTGCGCCATTTGAATGTCACGATCGACGATCACTGCTTCTGATCCCGCCATCATTCCGCGCAGACCCAATCGGAAGGAGGTCGCGCCTTCATTCATCGAGCAGCCTTCGGTTTGCCGCGTGTCTTCGGCGTGTTGAATGACGGGAAAGCTGATTTCCGCGCCAAGCCGCAACGCCTCGCGCATCGTGGCTTCATTCAGGATCGGACGGCCGTCATCGCTCACAGCCACAGCACCAGCCCGCTGCAAGCCGCGAAAATCGGTCAACACCGCGCCCTTGCTGGCTTGAGTTGCGGCCGCGATGGGAAAAACGTTTACCATTGCCCCGCGCTGCGGTTGCTGGATCCAAGTCACCCACTCCGGCGAATCCACGACCGGCGACGTGTTGGGCATGCAGCAAACCGACGTAAACCCTCCTGCCGCCGCCGCCGCGGTGCCGCTGGCAATCGTCTCTTTATAGCCTTGCCCCGGCTCGCGAAGATGGACGTGCAGATCGATAAATCCCGGCGCGACGACCAACCCGCGCGCGTCCATCGTTTGATCTGCGCCGCGAAGCTTGTTCGGCTGAGAAATGTCGGCGACCCGGCCATCGCGCAAAAGCACGTCCAGCGTGGCGTTGATCTTCATTGCTGGGTCGACGACGAGCCCGCCTTTAATCAGAATCGAACCGGGTTTGGATTTATCTTGCGCCATTCGCCTCTAGATCAAGAACATCATGCTTTTCCCATCGCACGTGCGAGAATCGCCATGCGCACGGGTACACCATTCTCCACTTCTTCGACGATCACCGACTGCGGGCAGTCTGCCACTTCCCAGGTCAGCTCCAACCCGCGGATAATCGGCCCGGGGTGCATCAGCAGGGCATCGGGCTTCGCCAGCTTCACGCGGGCCATCGTCATCTGGTAGCGAGTAATGTAATCCTGCAAACGGATTTTCATGCCCGCGAGCCGCTCTTTCTGTACCCGAAGAACCATGATCACGTCGGCGCCTCGCACGGCTTCTTCGGTGCTGCGAGCAATGTGCAATCCGGGAGCCAAGCTGGTGGCCAGGTCAGGCAAGAATTCTGGAGGTCCGCACAACGTGAGGTGCGCCCCAAACTTGCTTAGAAGATGAATCGCAGAGCGCGCTACCCGGCTATGGTAGACGTCACCAATGATGACCACGCGCAGCCCGTTCAGCGTTCTTTTGTGCCGCAGAATGGTGTAAGCATCCAGTAACGCCTGCGAAGGATGCTCGTGCATACCATCGCCCGCATTAATCACCGGCACTTTAACATGCGTAGCCATCAGCAACGGCGCACCGGCATAGGGATTGCGAATGACCATAACATCGGCACCGACGGCTTGCAGCGTGTATGCCGTGTCCAGCAGTGATTCGCCTTTTTCGATGCTCGATCCGCTGGAGAGTACGAGCGTGGTCATCGCTCCCATCTCTTTTGCCGCGATTTCAAACGAACTCCGGGTGCGCGTCGATGGCTCGTAAAAGAGCAGCAGTACGCGCTTGCCACGCAACAGCGGACGCGGCTTCAGCGGATTCATACGCCGCGCCGCTTTCAGCAAGCCGGTGATCTCGGCGGCGCTGAGATGTTCGATATCGAGCAGAGAACCGCGTGCCGGTTTGTTCATTCCTCGCTCAGGATGCGGGGCAACGCGCCCGCGCTTCCGAAATCTCCGTTCAACTTTGCTTTTCTACCAGCAGAACTTTTTCGACATTGTCCAACTCGCGCAGCTTCACTTCAATGATTTCGGTCGCCGTAGTCTGAATCTTGCGGCCAACAAAAGCGGCCTCGATCGGCAATTCCCGGTGCCCCCGGTCGATCAGGACGCATAGTTGCACCTGTTTCGGCCTTCCCTGATCGAACAACGCATCCAAAGCGGCCCGCGTGGTGCGCCCCGTATAGAGAACGTCATCCACCAGCACGATGCTCTTCCCGGTGATCGGGAAACCGATCTCGGTTTTCTGCACGATGGGCTTGGGTCCGACCGGCGAAAGATCGTCGCGATAGAGCGTAATATCGAGCGTTCCAACCGGAACGGCCGTTTTTTCGATTCGTTGAACCATTCCTCCCAGACGCTGCGCTAGAAATACACCCCGTCGCCGAATTCCGACAATTCCCAAGTCTGCGGCCCCGTTGTTTTTCTCGATAATCTCATGCGCCAGCCGGACCAAGGTCCTCTCGATCTCCGAGGCGGACATCAATTGCGCCTTTTCCTTCAGATCGGGAGGGCGGGGTAGAGGTCTAGGAGCCATGAACGCAAGATGATACGCGGGTAACATGGTGCGGGGCAAGGGCTGGAGCACCGATCCCCTGCGGATGCCGCGTCCGGCCGGATGTTTAGCGATTTACAGGAGGTGCGGGGAAATCGTCAGCTCGTGAGCTTGCTCACCGTGCTTTGCAATTCTTGCGCAATCCACTGCGGATCGCTGTCCGGAGAAAATTGAACCGGAGCGCCAATTGTTACCCTAATCTGGCCCGGCCAGGCGAATTTCTTTCCCGCTCGTTTGATCTCAAATAGCCCGTCTATCCGCATGGGCACGATGGGAATTCGCAAATTATTCGCCAACAACCCGATCCCGGCGCGAAACGGTCGCAGCTTGCCATCCAGAGTATGATGGCCTTCTGGGAAAACCAGCACGCTATAGCCTCGATCCACGCACTCCCCCGCATAGGCAAAGCTCTCGCGGAAGGCTGCTTCGCGCGGCAGAGGAAAGAGATTGAGCAACGACACTCCTAGAAACCACCTTGTCCGATCGTAGAGACGCAAGAACACGTTCCGCGTCGTCGGCGGCGTGCGCAAAATCTCGAGCGCTTCCCCTCCCGTCGCGATCGCCAGCTTATGCCGAAGATGTGCTGGCAAAGCGGTTAAGACGAATCCCGGATCGATGTCGTCGATGTGATTGCAAATTACGAGTACCGGCCCCCGCACATTGCGCACGTTTTCTCGTCCTCTCACTCGTGGCCATCCCAACAATAAAACCGAGGGCCGCAGCAGCGCATAATGCACGATCGTGCGAACCGATCTAATCGCCCAACCTAGCGCCCAGCGCGGATAGTGGTATCTGGCCGCCTGCGGAATATCGCCGCGCAGCATGCGGTCAAGATCGCCGACCGTCTTGAGAGCCGCAAACCGGGTCTCCGAAAGATCTACCTGATACCGATCTTCGAGCGCGCTCATCAATGCGACTCGATCCAGTGAGCTGAGATTCAGGTCGGTGTCGAGGTTTGCGTTCGCCGAGAGTTCTTTGGGCATCCGCCCTGTCACCCGTCGCATGAGCTCCGCCATCGAACTCGCACTCACTTGCTTGCCCGATAACTGCGCTAAGGCTGTCTGTTGAATAAGGTTTCTTCGTGGTTTCTGGGTAGCGGTCCGCGGGAAGTCTTCTTCCTTCCACACCAGCCAATGATTCATTCGCTGATACTCTGCCAAGCCTTCATTGGCCCTCTGCACGACAGCCGCAGGCTGCTCTGCCCCGTCGCGAAGAATGACTACGGCGCAGGGCTCAGCATTTCCATCTCGCGGCAAGCCGACTACAATTGCGTCCTTCACCTCCGGTTGGCGCCGGAGGGCCGTCTCCAGATCTTCTGCATAAACGTTCATTCCTGCCGGCGTGACCAGAACTTCTTTCTTCCGACCCTTGAAATAAAGATTGCCGGCGGCATCGAGTTCGCCGATATCGCCCGTTCCATACCATCCCTCGTTGCCGGAGACCGGTTGCTGGCCATTTCCGGTCCAATAGGAGGACGCCACGCCCCCTCCGCGCACCAGAATCTCTCCGTCGGACGCCAGTTTGACTTCGCGTCCAGGCAGCACTTTGCCAATCGATCCCTTGCCCAAACGAAACGGATGGTTCACGCTGACCAGCGAAGTCGTCTCGGTCAATCCGTACCCTTGAATTACCGCGTAGCCGAGCCGGTCCCAAAATTCCTCGGTCGTGCGATCGAGGGCCGCGCCACCCGAAATAAAAGCCCAGAACTTCCATCCGAATCGTCGGCGGATGCGGCGGAAAATCCACCATCGGCGGAGGAAATGCCGATTTTTCGAGGACTGGAATTTCTCCCGAAATTGCTCGACGGAACCCTCTGCTTCCAGGTCCATCTCGATCTTCTCTTTTAGCGATTGCAGCATGCGCGGCACGGCGACCAGGACAGAAACGCGCTCCCGCCGAATGGTGTTCAACACCGCGGCGGGTTTCAGGGTGTCATGAAAAATTACTGTTCCGCCCATCAGTTGAGGCAAGAAGATCGCAAGGAATTGGCCAAAAACGTGGCTCAGCGGCAACAGATTCAGAAAGCGAACCGGATGCACAAACCGCTCGTACTTGAGGTATTTCTCGATCTCAGAGTCAAGCGGCGCGACATTCGCCAGGACATTTCCATGCGTGATTACAACCCCTTTAGGTTCGGCCGTCGTGCCCGAAGTAAACACAATTTCGAGCGGATCGGAGAGCGTGATATCGGCGGCTGGATAGGATTCACCAGAGTGTTTCGTCAGCAAATCGGCCAAATTTTCCAAGACCAGCGAATCGACATTGGCTTGTGAGTGCTGCCGTGAACACACCACTAACCTGGCACGCACTTGTCCATAAACCCGTGCACCGAAATCCTCGGTAGCGATGTCATCCAGAGGCACCACTACGACCCCGCGCAGCGCGCATCCCAGAAAAACCGCCACCCACTCGGCAGAATTCGCCCCCCAGAGGAGAACGCTTTCGCCCTGGCCAATCCCGCGCACTTCCAATTCGCGAGCAAACTGAAATGCTGTTTCGGCAACCTGCCGATACGACCATCGCACGGTGCGATACCCTCGGCGCTGCACAAAAGCGATTTCATTCCCGCGGCGCAGGAATTCCGGCACGAACTCGGCAAGGGAGCTGCGCTCCATGAATGCAAGGGTAGCGCATTCAAGAGTTTTGCGAGTTTTCGGCCGTTGCCCCTTGATTTTCTCAGGGATGCTTGAATAAAATGCCGACTTCTCGACGCTGAGACAAGATGTTTGTTGAGGATTCGTTCGCGGAACTCCCCGCGCGGAGGGATCAGTCGATGAGTATTGTTGTCTGGACAGTATTGCGCAAGTTGCCTAAGCCTGCTTTGCTGGCGGTGTTCGTCTTCTTCCTTACCGCCATGGCACGGGCCTAAGAATTTTCGCGGATTTCCTAGTTTGGATTTCCCATTTCATCGCAAGAGCAGAATGCGTCCGCGCCATTCGCGAAGCACGGACGCCACGTTATTTCAGCTTTGTGACCGTCACTTCTAGCTGAAACTGCCGCTTCGAGTTGGGATCGTCGACACTGCCTATAACCGTGGGTCGGCCCGGAACCACCACTGTGCTGGCGTTGATCCGCATTTGGCGCAGTACGGGCATGCTGTTGCCGCGATTAGCCTGGTCAGGGCTCGCGAAACTGCTGATCTCGGCACGAACCTCCAGCGGCAGGCCGTTATCACGCTCTCTTACTCCCGCCCAGATGTTTGTCCCCAAGTCGATATATTGCATCTCGCCTTGTTTTACCTCAACCGGAACCCGCGTTCCGATCTTGAGGTCATTGTGATCGCCGGCATTTAAGTTCAGAGAATACTGCCGGGTGTTGATCTTCTTGCCATCCTCAATCTCACTGATGGTGAAATCGAGACGATACGGAGTGATCGGCTTTTCCTGTACTTCTGTCTGCTGCTTTGGTTCCGATTTGTCCTGAGCGCGGCTCACCGGCACGCTCCAGAAGAGCGTAATGACAAGAAACTTAGCAACACTGACCACGATACTTTTCTTCATTGGATTCTCCTCATTGATTCTGTAAGTCTGAACTTGGTGGCTCGCTGCCCGGCTGCTCAAGCATTTCCTGCCGGTCGAGTTCGGTTTGTGCTCGTGCCATCAGAGTCGCCTCTCGCGGGAATTGCTGGATGTAACGCGCCAACATTTGTTCTTGCTCGCTCAACGGTTCTGGCGATGGGAATTGCTCCCTCTTTTCACTGACGAACTCGACTCCCACGTGCCGGTGAGGCCGAGGCATGCGAGCTCGTATTCCCCCGGTTGTGGCTTGCTGCTTCGTCTGACCTGGCTCTGGCCCCTTCACTTCGACTGAAGCAACGATTTCCCTGGCGACTGGCGCGTGCGTCTTGCGACGATTCAATCGCACCAGAAACATGCCAACTGTGATCATCGCAATGGCCGTTAAGGCTCCGACCGCCGGCCACCACTGCCATCCCCGCGAAGCCGCGCGTTCACGCTCGATTCGCAAGCTAGCCAACACGCGATTCTCCAGCCCCGCACGCGGCTCAGCTTGCCCGTACTGCTTCAGTGCCGCATCCAGCCATTCCTCGTCGAATCGTTCTCGGCTATTCGGCTCCATGTTTTCCTTCCAAAAAAGCGGTCAGCTTATCGCGCAGAATTTGACGTGCGCGAAACAACCTGGAGCGCACGGCAGCTTCATTCATTCCCAGCACTGCAGCGATATCGGCTGGCGTCATTTCTTCCACGGTCGAGAGCGTTAGCGGGTCGCGCAAGTTGCCAGGCAACGCGGCGATCAGAGTCTGCAACACTCGCCTCATCTCTCCGCTGAGCAGAAGCTGGTCAGCTGAGATTTCCGAAGAGCGGAGTTGCGCGATCGATACCGCCATTTCATCGAAAGCAATTTCATTCACCTTGCGTCGGCGCTCAATCGCCGTGCGCCATGCGACTCGTGCCAGCCAGGTCTTTTGCTCCTGCACTCCATCAAGCGCGCGCCGGTAGCGCAGGACGCGGAGAAATGTTTCCTGCGTGGCATCTTCAGCGTCATGATGATTGCGGAGCACCGAGTAGGCGATGCGGTAAACGAGCCGGGCGTGCTCCCGAACCGCGAGTTCCAGCTTGTCATCCGTATCCACTTGCGCTGCCGGGATGGCTTGGCTCACAATCACTTGTTCCGCTACCACTCGCAGCTCCTCAGACATGAAGACCGCTACTCCGCCGAGTTTGTTCGGAAATCTTTTGGGAGAACGGTAGAGAAGGAGCCATCTTGCGGGCGGATGCAGGCCTGATTCAGTAAAGGCAGTTCAGGTTATTGACTTTGCGGGCGGGCAGGATCGGATGGGTCGGTTGTCTTGGATGGTGGCGCGATCGGGTGACCCGCCTGAGGAGCGCTCGTCATGGCGCTTTCCGGATTCAGCAAATGCTGCTGATCCGGTCCCAGTCCCAGCTTGATCAAAGCACGGGAGTCGGGAGTGGTTTTGGATTGCCACCCGTTGTCGGCTTGAAATTTCTGCATCGCCTGTTGAGTGGCGGCGTCCCAATTGCCTGTAACTTTGCCGGTTAGATAATGCTCACGGATCAGCGCTTCTTGAATCTGCGTGGCTCGCTCAGAGTCTATTTTCTGCTGTCCTTTTTTTCGCGAAGCAGAGGTCTTTGACTTCTTGCCTTTGCGGCTGGAATGACTGCTCTTTGTGGAGTGGTGCGCCGAGCTCTTAGCTGTGGTCTTTTGCGGGGTGCTGGTAGCGCTTTCCGTGCCCGCCGCAAAACAGAGCACTGCCGCCAATGCCAAAGCGGCTATGCTAAGTCTTCCGATGTAAGCACAGATAGGACGCAAACCGTCTCCTCTAGAACTGGCTGTAAGTATGATGCGGGATTCTACAGCAACTCTGCCAGTCCCAAAGGTCTTTTGATTGGTTACGGAAGTGTGCCCGCCACGAAAACGGTCCCGTCCTGACGGCCCGGCCCACGCTGGCGGACCAGGAACACCACGTCCTGTCCGCTCTTCAGCCCGGCGACCACTTTGCTAAAGTCGCCTTCCGAATTCACCGCTTGCTTGTTGATCTCGAGAATGACGTCGCCGCGCGTGAGTCCAATGTCATCCGCAAACGAATTTGGCTTCACATCCTGGACAATCACGCCTTTGCCGGCAGGAATCTCCAGCCGATCTGCCACTTCGTTACTCACGGGGCGCACGGTGACGCCAAGTTTTGCCTGCTTCGGTGCCTCTTCCTCAGTGCCTTCGTCTTCCTCGCCCAAACGAGTGGCAAACAGCTTGGCGCGGTCTGCGACAGTCACCTCGGCGTTCTGCTTCTTGCCGTTGCGAATGAGTCCCAAGTCCACTTTCGAACCCGGCTTGCGGCTGGCAATGTCAGCCACCAGTTCGTCACCATTCTTGACTTCCTTGCCGTCAACTGTGGTGATCGTGTCTCCTACTTTTAATCCGGCCTGGTCCGCAGGGGTTCCTGGGATAACATTGGAAACCGTCACTCCGCTCGAAACGCCGTAGACTCGGGCGATCGCTGGATTTTCTTGCGCGGCGAATTCGATTCCGATCGATCCCCGGGAGACGCGGTGCTCGGGGCCGATGAGTTGGTTGTAAACCGAAACTACTGTGTTCGAAGGTAACGCGAAGCCGACACCCGCATATGCGTTGGTGTCGGTCAGAATCGCGGTGTTAATTCCGATGACTTCCCCGGCCATATTGACCAGCGGCCCGCCAGAGTTGCCCGGATTAATCGCCGCATCGGTCTGAATGAACGATTGAAATTGCCGGTTGGGAACAATATTACGCCCTTTCGCTGAAACGATGCCCGCAGTGACCGTTTCCTGCAATCCAAATGGGCTGCCAACGGCAAGTACCCAATCTCCCACCTGCATGCTGTCCGAGTTGCCCAGTTTGGCGACCGGCAATGGCTTGTCCACGTCAATCTTGATGACCGCCAAGTCGGTTTCCTGATCAACGCCGATTACTTTCGCGTCATGAAGGGTGCTGCCCGTATCGTCCTGCAGTCGAACGCGAACCCGATCCGCCTTCTCCACCACGTGCCGATTGGTAACGATGTAGCCCTTCCCGTCAACGATCACGCCGGAGCCGAGAGAATGTTGGCGGATCGGCCCTTGGCTTCCCTGGTTGCCGAAAAAGCGGTCAAAGAAGTCGTCGAATGGGCTCTGATCATCGCCACTTCCGCCATTGTCATCATCCGGAGTACGAGAACGGCGATGCGGATTCTTGATCGTAGACTCGGTGTTGATGTTGACCACCGTGGGTTCCAATTGTTTGGCGATCTGCGAAAACTGATTGGAAAGCTGCTGAGGGGAGGGTACCGTCAGCGGAGTTGCCGCCTCGGAACTTTTTTTGCCTTCCTGGCCTCGCACTCCGTTGGAGACAACCGTGCCAATGAGGATCCCGACCGTCAGAGTGGCCAGAATGGTAAGACTATATGCAACTCGATGTGCCTTTATCCGGCCCCAGAAACCGCTTTCCTGCGCGTCCATACGTGAACTTCCTCCGATGTTGTCTTTGCCCTTCCAATTATATCGTTCGCACTGCGGAAGGCGAAAACGCTGGTGATTCTCTTGTGATTAGATGCCCAAGTAATGCGAAGGATAGGCATCCTCGGTAACCTGCTTGCTCTCCGTGTAGCCTACACGGCAACCGGTTTTTCGACGAAGATTTTAGGTTCCAGCTCAATTTTGCTCAGCAGTGAACGCGAGACCAGGCAAATGCGCTCCGCTTTTTCAAGCAGCCGCAGACCGAATTCCCGGCTTTCCTCGCGATAGACGATGAGCGACGGCTGGAGCGTGATCTTCGTGAAACGATATCCGCCACTCTCCCGTTCGACCAGACCGTCCGCCGTTACCTCGATTCCCTGAAATTCCAGCTTTGAAGCGTGCGCCACGGCTCTAAAAGTGGCGATGAAGCACGAGGTCACGCCGGCCAAGAGGAAGTGCTCAGGCGTCCAGACCCCGATTTCGCCGCCGAATTCCGGCGGGGCGGAAAAATGAATGATGCGCGGCGCGCCATGCTCAAGCTCCACAAAACTGCGGTCATGCTGATGAAATTGCGCGCTGGCGTGAAAGTGGTACTGGTTTTCCATGGCTGATCTCCCCGTGTTTTCATCTCCACCGTAGCAAACGGCTGCGTGCCCGGATGTGAATGCCGTCACTATGGTTGGTGATGGGAAATTCCTCTGAGACTCTATCCTGCTGCAGTTCGACAACTTAGCTTTGTGATGAATGTCACCCGCGCAAGTGAGGGTGATCACGGCAGTGAGGTAACGGTAAAGGCCAAAATAACCGCAATGTGGGTGGGGGGTTGCTATTTAGCGACGGCTCCGCCCCAGGGAGGCAACACATGTCCCAAGACAAACGCGATATTCTCGAAGTCCTCAAATTCGAGTTAAGCTTCCTTGAGCAAGGTGGCTACGGACGTTCGGTGCGCACTCCCTGGAAGCCGACTTCAGTCTTTCTCGATTCGCCCTCCTGCATCAACTTCAATGACTCGGGGAGGCCGCATCCCTGCAACGAATGCCTGCTTACCGACTTCGTTCCTCTGAAGTCACAGGAGGAACCGATCCCTTGCCATCACATTCCTCTCAACCTCCAAGGCGAGACGGTATACACGATGGAGCGGCAGCGGGAACAACAGGAACTGGAGGAGGCGGTGAAGGGCTGGCTGCGAGCGACCATTCAGCGCATTGAGCAGGACCGGGCGGCAAAAACGCAGAAGCAGGTCGCAGCGCAACCGTCGGCTTGACGGGTTTGCGAACTTTGCAGCGCGAGCCTGCCAAAAAACATTCCAATTCGTTCCAGACGAGTTTTATAATTTGGGAACACTCAGGCTGTTGGAGAGCGGCAGCCGCTTACAAGGTGAGAAACTTCGTGCTCTCCAAGTGCGCGAACCCGGCGTGTTTTGCCCGCTTCCGCTATCTTCACGAGGGGCGGATCTTCAACGTTGAAATGAAATCAGGATCTGCCGAGCACTATACCCAACCGAGGATCGAACATTTCTGGTTGTGCGAAGGTTGCGCCCGCATGCTGAAAGTTGTTTGGGAGGGCGGCGCAGTCTCGACGCGGCCGCGATTCCTGGCCCTTCCATCCCCCCAACGCAAGGAACGGCCGGCGCAAGAGCGCGAGGTAGCATAACGGGATACTTTTTCTTAATTCCGGCTTGAGTCCCGCGGAAACGACTTCAAGACCACCTCGGACGAGCTGGAAGGCGAGCTTTTGTCCGCTTCGGCACGGTGCTCCGTCAAAGTTCCCTTCAAAATATAGTAGCCCTCATCGGCGAGAGTCTTCCCAGGACCGCGATCGACCGTACCTTTGAAATCGAACCAAACGCCGTGTACGGTTTCCGTGGTGAAGCTCAGTTTCTTGCCATCCAGCTTGCCGTCTTTGAAGAACTGGTTCAGAAACACCCCTTGATCGCTCTCTCCGTCACCGTAGCGGGAAACGAATCCGGTCACTCGGCTTGCGTCTTCCACCGTAATTTGCACGAATTCGCCTTCCTTCCGGAAGCTGTACATGCCGGAATAATCGTCGGCGGCGGGGGCGGGAGGAGTAGTCTGCGCCGACAGAATCATGGTTGCCAGCAGGATAAGAACGCTCACCATCCGAATCTTCATATCAAACTCTGCTTCTCCGCAGCATCAAAACCAATGAAAACACCATTCTCCGTCGGACTATTAGAGCACGCCACGCATTCCGAGTGTGCTCAGAAGGTCAAGCAGTAAGCGAAAGTATGTCCGCCACTCGGATCCGAATGCCAGTTTACAAAGGTCACAGTTATAATTAAGGGCAATTTATGTTCGCGTGGTGGGGAGTATGAAACGGAGTCTTCAGCGGTTCGAGACGGCACTCAACACCAAGCCGACGCCGCTTCCGGCGCCCACTTTGCTGGTTCAGCTCGACCCCTGGTACCGAGTATTCTCTCGCAACTTGAAGGACACACTGTTGCCCAGGAGCACTCCTCAGCTTCAACTCGTGTCCGAGCCTGGCGATTTTTGGCAAGACGTATTTGTTCGCTCCCGCCTTCCTTGGGGTAGATTCGCGGAGTCCGCTGTATTCCACATTGCCGTAGTGGCCGCGCTTTGGGGATCAGCTCATTTATGGCCGCAGAGAACGCATATTTCCGCTCCCGTCGCATTTCATAGTTCCGACGTCATTTATTACGAGGCCGAATTGCCACCGCTCGATACCGGCGGCGCCAAGCCGCGAGCTGCAGCCAAAAGCGATCCAGTGTATTCGCCGCAGGCCATCATCTCCGTGCCGCCTGACGCCGACAATCGCAAGCAAACGATCGTGACGCCGCCGAACCTCAAATTGAACCACGATGTGCCGCTGCCGAATGTCGTCGCCTGGAATCGCGTGCAGCCTAGCATTCCACTCGCGGCAACCACCGGGCATACATCACAGAAGCTGCCGGCATTGTCGACCAACGTGATTGCGCCTGCGCCTGAGCTAAATCAAAGCCAGCTGAGTCAAGCGCCCAAGTTGGCGGAATCGGCGGTCGCGCCAGCGCCAAACCTCGACGAGACCACGGCGAAACATGCTTTGCCGGTAGCCCAAACTGCCGTCATCGCGCCTCCTCCCGGAGTTGAGTTGGCGTCCGTTCGCAAATTGAGCGACATCAATATTGGACACGCGCAGGTCGTCGCGCCAGCCCCGCAGTTGCCGGTTGAGGAGCAGCATGCAGTGAGCGCGAGTGTCCGTGCGCGGGGATCCTTAGGGAATCCCGGAGCTGCGGTTGTTCCGCCGCCGCCTTCGATGCAGGGAGCCGGCACAAATCAAGACGGACGCCTGATTGCTTTGAGCCTGCAACCAGCTGCGGCGGCCGGACCGGTTGAGGTTCCCAACGGAAACCGCCGAGGCACCTTCGCGGCCACTCCAGGAGGGAAACCAAATGCATCGGGATCGCCTGGCAGTACTGCCGGAAGTACAACCGCCAGCGGAACCTCTAGCTCTGCGCATGACAATGGAGCCGGAGCAGGTACCAGTCGAAATGTAAACGGTGTTCCTGGCGGACTTTTTGTTGGGAGCTCGCCAGGCAATTCGCTTTCCGCCGCTATCGCGGGAAGCCGAAATGGTGGCGGCGATCCACCGCTCGTGGCCAGCGCAACTCCTCCGCGCTCCGCTTCCATGGCGAGAAAACCTGCGCTCGAAATATCACCTGAGCAGCAGACCGACGTCGAACGCAAAGTCTTCTCCAATCACAAGTCGTATGCGATGACTCTGAATCTGCCGAACTTGAACTCCGCTGGCGGAAGCTGGGTGATGCACTTCAGCGAGCTGCAGGATCAGAAGTCATCCGGCGATCTGCTCGCGCCTGTCGCCACTCACACCGTCGATCCCGGCTATCCGCTCGAGTTGATGCGGGAGAACGTGCGCGGATCCGTGACGCTATCGGCTGTGATCCGCAGCGACGGCTCCGTCGGCGATGTGCAGGTCCTAAATGGCATCGACGACAAGCTGGACGCCTATGCCAGCAACGCGCTGGCAAATTGGCGATTTTTGCCCGCGATGCGCAATGGAAACCCCGTAGCGCTGCAGGCGGTGGTAATCATTCCCTTCCGGCCACGGCAGAAAGTCGGCTTTTAAGAGAAAGTTTTTGCATTTGTAAAATGTTTTGATTCATTACAACCCTTGATATACCATTTCTCGCAGACCATTCCCCATGGTCCATTCCCAAGCATTGGATATTTCATGACCCGCACTCCTCTTGTCCGTATTGTCTTCGCTATCGTGGCAGTTTGCTTCCTCACTAACTTCGCTTTCGCCGTCGACCCCGTTGGAGTGCCGCCGATTCCTCCGGTGCAATCGGTAACCAGCCTCGGCACCGTGACCCAGAATCCTGTCATTTATGGCCGGGATGGCACGTTCAGCGCCAAGGTTGGTCCAGTTTCGCTGTGGACTTTCGGCGACACGCCAATGTCCGTGCCGGGAAAGCTGGGAAACTACTGGGATGACAACTCAATGTCCTGGACCACGAACTTCGACGCGTCGCAGGGCATCGACCTCAGTCACGATTTGCTCGACGACACGGGCGCGCCGGCGGAGTATCTGCCCTATCTTTCTTGGGAAGCGACATACAACTACGAACACGACAAGAACCATTGCACCGCTGATCCGTGTGGGGCCGAGTTCGCCATGTGGGATGGTCCGGTGATTTACGATCCCGCGCGCAGCCGTACGCTCTTCTTCTACTACGAACTGTGGCGCACGCCGAATAAGTCGGGCTGGACCAGCGTCGGCAGTGGAATCGCCGTGGGCAACGCCGAACTCAAAATTACTCGGCCCGTCGAGAATCCCGGCAGCCAGACTCCGACCTTGATGTGGGGACCGAACGACGTTGCCTATAACGCCGGAGCCCTCGTTGTAGGTGGCACGCTGTACGCTTATGCCAACGTCAACGGATTTCTGGTCACCAACGTTCAAGTCGCCCGTGTGCCCCTATCCGACGCGCTGGACATAACGAAATGGACGTACTACGCCGGCAACGGAACCTGGAGCACGAATCCCAAGGATGCGGTGACCATCTTCACCGGCGGCGCAGCCGCGAACCAGGTTTTCTATAGCCCCTACTTGGGCATGTACATGAATATCTACAATCCCGCGCTAGTCAATGATCTTTACTACCGGGTTTCCTACACTCCCTGGGGACCCTGGTCCGCACAGACTTTCCTTTACACCGGCGAGCCGCCCTACAACGGCAGCGTGAACTATACGGGCCAGGCCCACGTCGAGTTCGCCCAAGGCAACGGCCAAACGCAGTACGTGACCTACGCCCATCCGACGGGTTTTTTGCGGGAAGATTTGCCGTTGTTGCAGGTAGTGTTCGGGAAGCCGGGGAAGTAAACAGCAAATCGTCGCAACGACTCTCTCAAGATTTGTCATCCGGAGGCGACGGAGTCGTCCGCCGAGGACGACGAGCAACGAAGGACCTCTGCATCTTCGGATAGTGGCTAATTACGGGACAAGTTTGAACGCAACGCCCACTCCATCAGTTCCACCGAGTGTCGTAGTACCGTAAACGTCACCCGTAGAATCAAGCGTTACCTGTGCCGCTGGTACACCGCCGAGCAAACCGCTCTCAGGAAAGCGAAATGAAGTCTCGGTCCACTGACCTCCGACGCCTGGACTCAGCTTGAACACCGTCCCGCAGCCATACCGAGATTGGCAGCCCTCGGAACCACCACCCCGGTAAGTTGTGCCATAGAGATTACCGGACGCGTCAAGGACGAGGCCCGCAAGTGGCAAGATGCCATCGAGCCGCCCATCACCAAAGTTGTGCAGTACCGTTTCCGTCCAGTTTCCGTCGCTCGGTGTAAGCTCGAACACCGTTCCACAACCGTCCGCGCCCGAACATACAAAAATACCGCCTTGGTTGGTTGAACCGTATAGGTTTCCAGCAGGATCCATCACAACACCGTTGGGTCCGTAGCCATCTTCGAAGTCAAATGAATAGAGAATAGCCTCCGTCCAGCCATTGGTGCCCGGGGACAGTTCGAAGACTGTCCCACCGCCCGATTCTCCTCCCTGTGCCGTCGAACCGTATAAGTTGCCGATATTGTCAAAAACCAGCGCACCCTCGGGGTTGGAGCCATCGTCCTTACCATTGCCGAACCTGTAAAGGACATCTTCTGTCCAGCCGTCTGAAGACTGTGACAATTCAAAAACTGTTCCCGAGCCATCGTTCCCGCCGCCAGACGTTGTGCCATACAGATTTCCAGCCGAGTCGAGAATCACTCCAGAGAACGGGTTCGCGCCGTCCATGCATCCCGCCTTGGAACAAAAGCTGTAAACCACGGTCTCAGTCCACAGGCCCGCACCACCCGAAGGAGGCGACAACTCGAAAACCGCGCCGCAAGTATGGAGCGCGCAGTTTTGTCCGCTGTTCCCTCCATAGTAGGTCGTGCCATAAAGATTTCCCGTAGCATCCAGTACCATGTTGCCAACGGGATATTGGCCGGCCGGATCCTTTGGGCCGAAGGCATGCAGGAGATGGTATCCGGTCGTGGGTGATAGTTCGTAAGCCGTTCCCGAATTTTCGACCCCGCCCCCAGAGGTCACGCCATAGGCATTTCCCTCGGCATCAGTGACAAGGCCTGATGAGGGATTAGAGTTCTTGGAGCTGAAGCTGTAAAGAACTTTGTAATCGGCCGCCCAGACGCTGCAGGTCAGCGCTACGAGTACGGCAGCCTTGAAGATCGCCGCTGGTATCGCTTGACGCAAATTTCGGGACATGCGGCACCTCCATGAGGCAATGAGTCGGGGGAGAAACTGTAAGCAGCCATCACGGGACGGCCAGAAGTTTAACACGTTTTCAGCATGAGGTCGTAAATGCACAGGTCCTTCGTTGGGATTCGCTCGGTACCGAGCGAATCCGCTGCCTCAGGATGACAAATTCAGGAGTCTACCGGATCTATTCCGCCACGCCCGCCAACGCCAATAGCGTCAGTAGAATCCGTTTGAGTCCCAGTTCGCGCCCGCCTGCGTCGAACCACTCTTGCAAGGTGTGCGCACCACCGCCGCTGCCGCCGCCGCCGATCGCAACCGCTTCGCGTCCCAATGACAACGGGATGTTGGCATCGGTCGAGGCCCGCTGAATTTGCGCCACGTTTCCCAGATGAGCGTCCACCGCGCGAATAGATTTCAGCAATCGCGCATCCGGAGCCAATTCTCCCGCCGGACGATTGCCGATATCCACGATCTCGTGACTTAATCCCGAAGAACGTCTGGGCGACGGGTTGCGCCGTTCGCTCGCCCGCGTTTCCTCCTCGACCGCCATCTCCAACTCGCCTCGCAGCGAAGCTTCCAGCCGCTCCATCTCGGGCATCGACGTCGAACGAATGTCGACCCTCATGCTGGCTGACTCGGGAATCGAATTCACCGATGTGCCGCCGCGAATCACTCCAATATTGAAGGTAGTTTTCGGAGAAGCGGAAACCGGCGTCCGCGCGAACGCATCCATAGCTCGGGCCAGCACTAAGATCGGATTCGGAGCGCCGAAATCGCTCCACGAATGTCCTCCCGGCCCGCGCACGATTACTTCGAAACGACGGCTGCCCAGAGCCTCGGCAACAATCGTATCGGAACCCGCACCATCGAGCACCAGACTGTAACGGATCGCGCTCCGCCAGCGCGGGTGAGAAAAGATGTGCCGCATGCCGCGCAAATCGCCCTCGCCTTCTTCCCCGACATTCGCTATGAACACAATCGGCATAGTGGTCGAAAGCTTGCCAGCTCGCAAGCCGGCGGCAATGGCCAGCAGCGCCGCGATCCCCGCGCCGTTATCCGAAACTCCCGGACCGTACAACCGGCTACCCTGGTGACGCACATTCAGCGGCGTGCCGGCCGGAAAGACCGTGTCGATATGCGCACTGAGTGAAACGTATTCTTTCCCCGCCTTCGGGAAAACTCCAAACACATTGCCGACCTCATCAATGTGCACCCCGTCTAGCCCGAATTCACGAAAGCGGTCTTCCAGCCATTCGGAACGGTCAGCTTCTCCAAATGGTGGCGCGGGAATGCGCGCCAGCTCCAGTTGCCAGTTGGCAAATTGCGATTCCTGGGAAAGAAACCACCCAAAGATGGACCGCACGGCAGGCAGTTGCGCCAAGTGGGCGACTTGCTGCTGGGCCGTGGCTAGGGCTTCCGACCAATCGGCGCGTTGCGGGGCAGACATGATCCTCCGCTATATTACAACGTATGGCCAAAGGAATTCGGTCAGCCTGGCTGGTTTTCGCACTCGCAGTCGGGGCGAGTACCAGCCTTTCCGCCCAGCTTCACTTCTCGGTAGTCGATCGGCAAGCGGTTGAGCAGAGACTCAAAAGCTATCAGGGAAGTGACAGGGTACGGGAAGTCCCTATCGTGGCCATTCATTCCCTGACCCAGGACACAATGCGGGTGCTGCACAGTCGACGGGACAACTACAGCGCCGTCCATTTCGACGACTACTACAACAGCTACCGACTGATAAGTGCTTATCTGGCGTTTCTGGATGAAGGCTTGTCCACTCAACCGACGGAAAAGAAGTAGCCTCTCGCGCAACTTTGCGGTGAGCCCGCCAATCTAACTCCTAAGAACGAAGTAGCTCGACGGGGCGATTTCGCCCCGTTCTCAAGCTCGATTTTCGCTAAACTAGGCATATGAAATCCGGTTTCCAACTCGCAATCGCATTGGCATCGTTGGCATTCGCGTCCCTTCTCACCGTTCCTGCCCGCGCGGATGAGGGCCCGCTCGACAAATCCGAGCCTAAGGGCATCACCACGGACGAGATCATCCAGCGATTTGCCGCGAAAGAGAAAGAATTCAAAGAAGCCTACGATCAATACGGCTATCGGGAGTCGGCCAAGATGGAGACGCTCGACGGATCTACCGTCGACGGAGTGTTTCAGGAGACTTTCGATGTAAGTTTTGATGACGCGGGTCACAGAGTGAAAAACGTAGTCTTTGCCCCCCTCCCCACGCTCACTCGATTGCAGATGACACGCGAAGACTTCGACGATTTGGAAAACGGTTTTCCCATGGTGCTGACTACCGACGACATCAGCCTATACAACATCCTGTACGTCGGCCAGCAGCAAGAAGATGAACTGCACTGCTATGTGTTCGACATTGCGCCCAAACAGATTGATCCGAAGAAACGCTACTTTCAGGGCCGCATCTGGGTCGATGACCACGATCTGCAAATCGTGAAAACCTACGGCCAGATGGTGCCGGAAACTCACCTTAGCAAGAAAGGCAAGGGCCAGGAGAATCTATTTCCCAAGTTCACCACCTGGCGCGAGCAGATCGATGGCAAGTACTGGTTCCCAACCTACACGCGCGCCGACGACACACTACATTTCTCCAATCAGGACGTGAAGATTCGCGAGATCGTGAAATACGAGAATTACCGGCGTTTCGGCTCCAACGTGAAGATTACCTACGAGGGCAAAGAGATCCCGAAGGGCGATCAGAAGGAGCAGCCGCAAGCCTCGCAGCAACCGCAATCGCCGCCGCAATAGCGATCAGCTTCCGGCTGCCAGCTAGTAGAACAGATACTTCCGCCACTTATCGTCGGACCGGCCCATCAAGCGCATGATGTGGCGGCTGGTATGCAGGTTGAAGGCGCGTGGTTCTCTCATGAGCTTCATCCCCGCCTCATTCGGAAATTGATTCCCTTTACGCCGATTACACGAATGGCAGCAGGCCACAAGGTTCTCCCACGTCGATGCGCCCCCTCGTGAGCGGGGAATCACGTGATCAAGAGTCAGCTCAGCCGAAGGCAGAACTTCGCCGCAATACTGGCAGGAATTGCGGTCCCGCAACAAGATGTTCTTCCGCGACAAGGCCCGCGTCTGGTGTGGGATGCGCCGATACTCCAGCAATCGGATTACCGACGGAAGCCGAATCGCAATACGGGCAGCATGCAGATTGTGGCCATTCTCTTCTTCCGTCATTGCGACTCCTTTTAGCACAAGGACAATCGCTCGCCGCGCCGCGCACACATTGATCGGCTCATAAGAAGAGTTGAGCACCAGGACGGGCGCATGCAGTACATGGCCGTCGCTTTCCGTATGCACTCCCGCCAGCGCAAGCGAGTGTCCTCGCCCCGCGACATTCGGCGAATTGTGGAATTTCCCAGACATGTCTATCCGTGGGCAGCCATTGCAAGCGCGTCTTCTTCTTCGATCTTCGGTTCTTCGTGCGCCCGACCGGCATTCTGCATTTCGACCTTCAACGTCCGTGCTACCGTGGCCACATAAACTTTAGATGCTCCCGCGCGCCGCAGCACGCGAGCACATTCGGAAACCGTGGTTCCGGTGGTCATGACGTCGTCCACTAACAGGACATCGCAGCCCTGAATTTCTTTAGGCGTCGCCACCACAAACGCCCCCCGCATGTTCTCCCGCCGCTGGTGCCGCGAGAGCCCGATTTGCGACTGCGTTTCCCGGCATCGCTGAAGTGCCTGGGCATTCAACTCAAAACCGCCGGGCAGCAGCTTCAACGCCGCGCGTGCGATCAACTCCGCTTGGTTGAATCCACGCTGCCGGAGCTTTTTCGCATACAGGGGAACAGGTACCGTCACGACTGGGCCGCGCATAAACGAAAGCGGTAAATCTCCGATGGCCTCACCCAGCATTCTTCCTAAGACCGTTGCCGCAGGCCGAACCTGCTCGTATTTCAACAGATGAATCAGCTCGCGCAAGCCACTCTCATAGCTTCCGTAAGCCGCGGCTTTCGCATAAGGAGGCTCTGCCCGCCGGCACAGTTCACACCGCGCCTCGTCTTCCGAAAGCTCGTACGGACCATTCAGTCGTTCTCCACAAATTCCGCATTGCACCCCTTCAATCCGAGTGAGGGAAGCTAGGCATTCCTCGCAGACGGGCAGGCGAGAAATATTGGTGAGAGGATGACCGCAAAGACGACAATCGGCAGGAAACAAAGTCGCGAATAAGGCCGTTGCCATGGTGCTGGCACCCGTGGCCAGGGAAGAGACGAACGAGTTTCTCCGAGGAAGGACCGTAGCCCCGTCGGTCGGAGATACATCTCTGCTACTGCTGAAGACGAACCTCCCTCGCCCAATCACTGCCTGGGGGCTCCCGACTGGACGAATCATCCCCAGTATAGCGGCCTGAAACCGCCCGCGCAATGTGACTAATGGGATGCAGAAGCACCAAGATTCCCACTCCGGCCCACACTCTACTGCCCTCACCACTTGTAATTGTCATATCGCGCGTGATAACGTGCGCCGTTTCCGCTTTATACTGTCTAGGCTTCGACTAGGAGTTTTCATGAGCACTCAAACTACCGTCCCTGCCGTGAAAAAGAAATATCAGCCCTACGTGCCGCAAAACATGGAAATGCGTGAATTCACCTTCCGAGCCGTCTTCCTCGGAATGTTGATGACTGGCATTCTGGGCGCAGCCAACGCTTACCTCGGCCTCAAAGCGGGAATGACCATCGCCGCCACCTATCCTGCCGCCGTCATCGGCATGTCGCTATTGCGAATCATGAAAGGTTCCCTGCTCGAGGAAAACATTGCCCGAACCGTGGGTGCCATTGGCGAGTCTGTGGCGGCCGGCGCGGTGTTCACGATTCCCGCTTTTGTGCTCGCCGGATTGTGGCCTAGCCTCAGCATGAGCCGATATTGGCCGTCCGTGGCGCTGATGGCAATTGGCGGCCTGCTGGGCATTTTGTTCGTTACCTTATTGCGTCGAGTCATGGTCGAAGATCCGGAGCTGCCTTTTCCGGAATCAGTTGCCGCTTCGGAAATTCATAAAGCCGGTCAGCAAGGATCAAAAGCTGCCAAGATTCTCTTCGCCAACATGGGCTTCGGCGGCTTGATGTACTTCCTGTCGCAAGTCAATCTTTTCTGGTACACCAAGCAACTGCTGATTAATATTCCCCGGATGCCCTCCGGATTACGTCTGGGCCGCAGCGCGACCGCGCCCACGCTGGCAACCGGCGGCATGACTGCATTCACTTCCCCCGCAGTGAGTCCCGCATACCTTGGCGTCGGCTACATCATTGGTCCGCGGTTGGCGTCGCTGAATTTTGCCGGCGGAGTGCTCGCTTGGGGACTGATGGTTCCGCTCCTCATTTATTTCCTCGGACCGAACCTGCCCCCGATGGATCCTGGCGCCAGCGCCGCGACCTATTGGAGTGGCATTGCCTTCGCCGTTTGGTACTCGATCGTGCGGCCGATCGCCGTCGGTGGAATGTTGGTAGGCGCGGGCTTCACGCTTTTCCGCATGCGCAAACAACTCCTCGCTGGCATGAAGCGAGCTGTCTCTGATCTCAAGAAATCGGCCGAAGCCCACCAGGCCACCGATCGCACGGAACGCGATCTGAACGCGAAAGTCGTCTTCCTGGGTGTGGGGTTGGTTTTCCTGGCGATGATCGCGCTTTACTATTACTTCATCGCCGGTGCGGGCAATCTGACGGGGAACAAGATTATCGCCGGCGCCATTGTTGCCGCTGCTGTCATGGTCGTGTTGGGGTTTTTCTTCGCCGCTGTTTCCGGCAATCTGGTCGGCATGATCGGTTCTTCAAATAATCCGGTCTCCGGACTGACCCTCTGCACTTTAGTCGTCGCGGCATTGCTGATGGTGGCTTTAGGCGTGTCAGGTATTGGCGGAGTCGCGGCGGTGTTAGGAGTTGCTGCCGTCGTTTGCGTGTCTTCGGCAGTCGCCGGTGAAATGTTGCAGGATTTGAAAGCCGGCCATATTTTAGGCGGCACGCCGTCAAAGATGCAGATTGGAGACATCTTCGGCACCATCGTCGCCTCGTTGGTCTTGTTCTTCCCACTGATGATCCTCGATAAGGCCTACCACTTCGGTAGTGCTGCATTACCGGCGCCTCAAGCGGGTCTGATGGCGATGCTCGCGCAAGGTATCGTCGGCGGGAATATGGCATGGCCGCTGGTGGTGGTCGGCATTCTGCTCGGCTTTGCCATGATTTTGGTGGAAGTGAAGAGCCCGATGTTGTTCTCAGTCGGAATGTATCTGCCGCTGGAAACGACCTCGGCGATTTTTGTTGGCGGCATCGTTCGCTGGTTCACCGATAAACTTCGCGATCGCCGTGGCTACAACGACGCTCAAAAAGCTCGCGTGGACAACGCAGGCGTGCTCACGGCTTCGGGCCTCATCGCCGGCGAAGCGCTCTGCGGCCTTGTCATTGCCGGCATTGTAGGAAGCAATCATCAACTTTGGCACATCGACATCGGTGACATCGCCTTTTCTGGGCTCATCGGAATGGTAGTTTTAATTTTCGTGATGATGCGGGTGCCGTTGTCCAACGCCGGCAGCCCAGATGAACCCGCGCCACCGACCGCCATCATGTAAGGACTGGCCGTCCAGGCGAACCGCTAGCCAAATGTCGCATCAGCGTTTTTCTTTGCGATCTCGGCGTCCTTTGCGGCTAAAGGTTTTGTGTCGATCAACGATAACATTGCAGAAGTCCGGCAGCGAATCACGGCTGCCGCCCAGCGCGCAAAGCGCGATCCAAACGAAATTTCTTTGATGGCCGTGAGCAAGATGTTTCCGCCTGATCGCATTCACGAGGCCTATGCTGCCGGTCTTCGTCTGTTCGGCGAAAACCGCGTCCAGGAATTCGCAGGGAAGGCTTCGGCTCTAAACGACCTGAAAGACGCCGAATGGCACTTGATTGGCCACTTGCAAACAAATAAGGCAGGCAGGGCGGTAGAGTTGTTTTCGGCAGTCGACTCGGTCGATTCCCTTCGACTGGCTGAGAAACTGAACGCATCAGCGCGGCAATTAGGGAAAAAGCTTACGGTTTTGATCGAGATTAATATTGGCGGGGAAGAGGCCAAAAGCGGAGTCGCGCCTGGATCGAAAGAACTCGACGGACTTTTGCTGGCTGTGCCGCGACTCGATCATCTCGAGTTTCGCGGCCTCATGACCATTCCTCCATTTACCCACGATCCGCAGGAATCACGGCCATACTTTCGCAAAGTTCGCGAACTGCGCGATCAGATTGCCGCGCGCAAGCTTCCCGCGATCGACATGACGGTTCTCTCGATGGGGATGTCGCACGATTTCGAAATTGCCATCGAAGAGGGATCTACTTGCGTACGGGTAGGAACCGCCATCTTCGGCGAGCGGGCCAAAGGCGGGGAACAACAGTAACCGCGAGATTAGAAGCCGCGCTGACGGCGCTCGTTATAACGTTGGAGCGAAGCTTCCAACACTGGAAAAGCAGACGCGGCCGGTAGAATGTCGTCGACTTCCACTCGTTTCCCCTCCAGTTGCTTGTAATCCTGAAAGAAGCGCCGGAGCATGAGCAGCCGGTGGGGCGGCATCTGAGCCGCTTCGTGATAGCTGTTAAACTCCGGGTCTTCAGTCGCAACCGCGATAACTTTGTGATCTTTCTTGCCGGCGTCCATCATGGTCATCAACCCAATGGCGCGGGCGTGAATGATGGTTAAGGGCACGACGGGTTCTTGGCAGAACACTAGAACGTCAAGAGGATCATCATCCTCCGCCAAGCTCTGAGGAATAAATCCGTAATTGGCCGGATAATAGACGGCGGAGTACAGCACACGATCGAGTTTGATGAGCCCACTCGTTTTGTCGAGTTCGTACTTAACGCTGGAACCAAACGGGATCTCGATGATGGTATTGAATTCTGACGGAATCTTCTCGCCGGGCGCGACGTCATGCCATGGATGAATCACGACTCATACATTGTAAATGAAGGTTTCTGAATCAAGCGCTTAGCACTCGTGCTATGCTTCGCAACTTGGCAACATCGTCCATGATCCCATTTCGCGCAACGCCGGATGGCGTCAGCTTCGCGATAAAAGTACAGCCGCGCGCGAAGAAAAACGCAATCACCGGGGAGCTCGGCGATGCTCTCAAGCTCTCATTGACCGCTCCGCCGCTAGAAGGCCGAGCCAACCAAGCCTGCATCGACTTCTTCGCAAAGCTTTTGAAGGTTTCCCGTTCCTCGATTACCATAGCGTCCGGCGAAACCAGCCGGATGAAGATGATTCGTGTAGCGGGACTGTCGTCTCAAGAATTGCAAGGCCGCCTATATAGCAAGGCTCCAGGTGTCGCTGAAGGCAGGAGCCGCGATTGAGCCTTTCTCAGCGTCTGCACGAAATTCGCACCGGCTTCGAGCTTCCGTTTTGGATCGCCAACCTCACTGAGATTTTTGAGCGCCTTTCTTACTACGGTGCGTTCGCGTCGTTGGCCCTTTATCTGCAAGAACGCCTCAATTTTTCTACCGAGCAAACCGGAACTCTTACCGGCATCTTCGGCGGCATGGTGTGGTTTCTCGCAATATTTGGTGGTGCAATCGCGGACCGGCTGGGATTCCGTCGCGCTTTGGCGACAGCATACCTAATACTCTCCGTTGCCTACTTTCTAATCGGTTCGATCGGCGCGTCATGGCTGGCTCCGGTGCGCAATGCCGTCCCGCTGAGCCTTTTCGTCGGTTTCATTCTCATCCTTCCGGCGCTTGGTATTTCGATGGTCAAGCCTTGCGTGGTCGGCACAACCGCTGGAGCTTCCAAAGAAAATGTTCGTTCGCTCGGCTACTCGATCTACTACACGATGGTGAACATGGGCGGCGCCGCGGGTCCATTTGTCGCTTCGTGGACTCATCGCCATCTGGGTGTTGAGAATGTTTACCGCGTCGCAGCGGTCAGCGTGTTTGCGGCGTTCTTCGTGGTCTTGCTCTTCTTCCGCGAACCACGCAAAGCCGGCAATGCACCCCCGCCCTCGATTGCCACCGTAGCCCGAAATTTCTGCGTGGTATTAGGTAACGCCAGGTTGGTACTGCCAACGCTGCTTATTGCTCTTCTGCTCCGCATCGCGCTCTGGATTTATCCCAACTTCGCCGTTCCCTGGTGGATTTGGTGCGGGCTGCTCGCGTTAGTGCTGGCCGGCATCAGTCGCTTCATGTGGTTCCTGGTCATCTTCACCGGCTATTGGGTTGTCTTCTGGCAGCAATACATCAGTCTGCCAGGCTATATCCACCGTTACATCGATTCGAGTGCCGATGTCGAAATGATTTTGATCACCGACGGCCTTACCGTCATCTGCCTTACGCTGGCCGTGAATCTCCTCACTCGCAAGCTGCCCGCTTTTCAGGCCGTCATCTTGGGAACGATGATCACATCGGTCTCCTGGCTGATTCTTGCGTTTCATCCAACGATTGTAGGAGCTGTTCTCTCTCTCTTTGTTCTGGCGCTCGGCGAGATCATTCAGCAGCCGCCTTATTACAACTACATTTCGCGGCTTGCCCCACCCGGTCAGCAGGGAACCTACATGGGTTTTGCGTTTTTGCCGATCGGTCTCGGCTCGCTGATCGGGGGATGGTTCGGTGGAACGCTTATGCATAACTTCGGAGAGGTCGCTCGTCAGCCGGAGCGAATTTGGTGGACCGTGACCGCGGTTGGATTGGTGACGACCGTTTTGCTGTGGGTTTACGACAAATGGTTTGGCGCGAAAGTTAGCAGAAATCCTGAGCTACGTGGGTAAGCCTTCGAAATCCGCAACCGTGAAAGCCAAGCCTTCTCTGGTCGCGGCAGACATCCGCTGCATGCTTAAAGGCGGCGGCTCGCCTGAGCACGCCAAAGGAGTGCAGTGGTTCTTCAAAGATGAGATCAAATCCCACGGCTGGCACACGGCCGGGTTGCGCAAAACCGCTGTTCTTTGCCGCAGGACAATCGTGAACGAGCAAGGCCAGCCTTGTCTGCTGCAGGTCGCCGATAAACTCTTTTCCGGCAATGTGCTTGAAGAAAAAGTCTTCGCAGTTCTGATGCTGGAAAGGATGACGGACGATTTTGGCGACCCAGAATTTCGGTTATTCGAATCCTGGCTGTCGCGAATCAGCAGCTGGGCCGACCACGACGCCTTGGTGCATTCCTTGATTGCTCCGATGGTCGCGGCCAAGCCGTCGCGCACAAAAACCGTTTTTCGATGGGCAAAGTCGCGGCATCGGTGGCTTCGGCGCGCTGCCTGCGTGGCATTGATTCGCGGGGCACGACAAAAGATGTTCTTTGCGGAGATCCGGCGTCTGACCGCGATGCTGCTCTGCGACGAAGATGACATGGTGCAGAAAGGCTTGGGCTGGCTGCTGCGCGAGGCGGCAAAATCCGACGCCAAGAAAACTGTACCGTTTTTGATGAGCATCAGAGGGGAATGTCCGCGGCTGGTGCTAAGGACTGCGTGTGAGACCCTGCCGGAAATAACCAGGAAGAGGCTCTTGGCGAAAGTCTGACTTCACCCCCCGCGGCGGGGCCATTGTTGATTTGTTCCCACACCTGATTCGCCCAATTCCCCTCTCTTGTTTAAAATAGTTATTTACCCATGAACCTGGCGGCCATCCAGTCTGCTCTGCGCGAGCGCAATATCGACGCCTGGCTCTTCTACGATCACCATCATCGTGATCCGATTGCCTATCGTATCCTCGGATTGCCCGAGAGCCTTATGGTCACCCGCCGCTGGTATTACCTGATTCCAGCGCAGGGCGAGCCCACAAAGCTGGTCCATAAAATCGAAAGCGGTCATCTCGATTCGCTCCCCGGCAAGAAAATGCAGTATGCGGGCTGGCAAGAGCTTTTCGATCAGATCAAGGCCCTCCTCGCTGCCCACCGCGACGTTGCCATGCAGTATTCGCCGAACAACCTCGTCTTCACTGTTTCCATGGTTGATGGCGGGACTCTCGAATTAGTTCGCGGCTTGGGCAAAAACGTAATCGGCTCCGGAGATTTGGTGGCCCAGTTCGAAGCCACACTGACCGACGAACAGATCAAGACCCACTTCGCCGCTCGCGACGCAGTTGACGCAATTACCGCTGCGGCGTTTCAGGAAATCGGCCGCCGCGTGCGCAACGGCGGCACCAACGAATATCAGATTCAGCAATGGTTCATGGAAGCCTTCCGCCGCGAAAATCTGTTGACCGATGATCCGCCAATTGTGGGCGTGAACGGCAATAGCGGCAATCCTCATTATGAGCCGCATGCCGAAAGTTCAGCGCCGATTCACCAGGGCGATTTCGTCTTGCTAGACGTCTGGGCAAAGACAAACACACCCGGTGCTGTCTATTACGACATCACTTGGACTGGCTTCGTTGGCAAGGCTCCTTCCGATCGCATGCGCGAAGTTTTTACTGTGGTGCGCGATGCTCGCGATGCTGGAGTGAAAACGGTGCAGGATGCTGTGACTGCCGGACGGGCCATCGCCGGATGGGAAGTTGACCGGGCCGTACGCGGGCACATTAAGAACGCGGGATTCGGACAATACTTCATTCATCGCACAGGACACTCCATTGCCACCGAAATTCATGCCAATGGCGCCAACATGGATGACCTGGAAATCCACGATGAGCGCCGCATCCTTCCGAACTCGTGTTTTTCCATCGAGCCCGGTGTTTACTTGCCGGAATTTGGCGTGCGCAGCGAAATCAATATGCTGGTGCGCCCCTCAGTCGCAGAAGTTACCGGTAAAATACAAAGAGAGATCGTACTCATCTAGATGGCAAATTCTCCTACCACCAAGAACGGAGTCACGGCGGGGGACAAGCCGCAGTCCGTGGGCATAATGTCGGTCGTGGCGCCCGCGATCGGCTGGTTCATTCCCGGCGCCGGACATCTGATCCAAAAACGCTGGATTCGCGGCATTCTGCTGATGACCTCGATCTTTATCATGTTTTTTCTCGGTCTTGCCATGCAGGGCCACATCTATCAGCCCAACGGCGGTGACATTCTCGACATTCTGGGTTTCATCGGTGACGTGGGCGCTGGTGGCTTATACGTGCTGACCCAGGCGATGAACTGGGGACAGGGCGCAATCTCTCACGCTACGGCCGACTATGGAACGAAATACTTGATCGTCGCTGGATTGTTAAACTTCATCAGCGCGGCCGATGCCTACCACATCGCTATAGGAAAGAAGCCGTGACTCTCGCCCTTTCTCACTTCAGCGCCGCACTACTGTTCTCCGTGTTTGCCTCAGTTGTTTTCGGCATCACGCAGCGCAGTACTTCGCACGAGCAGATCCGCTACGGTCTTTATTGCTTCGCCATGTTTGTTGGCGGAGTGTTTGCCGCGGGCTGGGTCATGTGGCTGCTGAGACGATAAGAATCTAGCTCGTGTTCGACAAGTCCGCCCCACGCCTTTCATTCCCACTCCACGTGACCACCGCGACTAACGTCGCAACCAGCAACACCGTCCACGCTAGCACGGGAGCATAGTTGCCGCCGTAATGCTGCTCGACCAGCTTCGCCTGAATCACCGCATTGCGCGAAGCCAGGAAGTTTCCTAGCTGATAAGCAAAACCGGGAAACGTTCCCCGCACTGCCGCCGGGGAGAGTTCGTTCAAATGTGCCGGAATCACTCCCCAGGCCCCCTGCACCATAAATTGCATAAGGAATCCGCCCAGGGCCAATAGCGGCGCGGTATGCGAATACGCCCACAGAGGAATCGCCGGAACTGCCAGCAGAGCAGCAATAACGATCGCTCGGCGTCGTCCGATCCGTTCTGACCAACTGCCAAAGACAATTCCTCCAAGAAGCGCTCCAATGTTATAGATGACGGCGACTATGCCGACCGCTTCCGGCGAGAGCCCATGATTCTTCTGCAGAAATGTCGGATAAAGATCCTGTGTTCCGTGGCTGAAGGAATTGAACGCGAACATCAGAACCACCAGAAACGAAAAGCTGCCCAGATACTTCAAAATGTCTTTGCCCAACCTGCTCTCGGCCTTCCTCGACACCTGTCCCTGCAGCCAGGCCGGCGATTCATCGACTTTTGTTCGAATGTAAATAACGAGGAAAGCCGGCAGCGCCCCGATCACAAACATGCCGCGCCAGCCCACAATCGCAAACAATGTCGCGTAAAGCAACGCTGCAATGAGATATCCGATCACATAACCTTCTTGCAGCAAACCGGAGAAGAATCCCCGGCCTTCCTTTGGCAAGGTTTCAAACGCCAACGCCGCGCCCACGCCCCATTCGCCGCCCATGGCAATTCCGAAGCATGCACGCATGACTAGGAAGAATCTCAGCGAAGGTGCAAATGCCGATGCCAACTCGAATACCGAGTACGCGATGATGTCGACCATCAGCGTCGGCCGTCGTCCAAAGCGGTCCGCCATCAACCCAAACAGGAATGCACCGACCGGCCGCATCGCAAGCGTCAGAAAAATCGCTTCAGTAATCGCAGAAATCTTCGCATGGAACTCGCCCGCGATGGCGCTCACACTGAAGATCAGAATAAAGAAATCAAATGCGTCCAGCGCCCAACCCAGAAAGCAGGCGATGAAGGTATTCATCTGGACGGGGGTGAGCCTGCGAAAGTGGCTCAAGGATTTCATCGTTAGAGGGTCTAAGTTCAGCGCATGGTAGCATATCGTGCCTGTGGGCTAGCCCCCGATACTACCGCCTCCCGTCGTACAATAAATATAAGCTCGGCCCATACCAGAGGAATTCATGTTCGAAGTCACCGTCGAAGATACGTTTGCCGCAGGCCACTACCTGCGCAATTACAAAGGAAAGTGCGAAAACCCGCACGGCCACAACTATAAAGTTCGCGTGACGCTGGCGGGCAAGGAGTTGGATAAAGCCGGCCTGCTGCTGGACTTCAAAGACCTGCGTGAAGTCATGAAACACGTGGTCGATCGGCTCGATCATCAGATGATCAACGATATCGAGCCTTTCAAGGTCTTAAATCCCTCGGCGGAGAATCTGGCCAAGTACTTTTACGACGAAACCAATCAGAAACTCGAGCGCGTCACTCAGGGAAGGGTTCACGTGAAAAACGTTACCGTGTTCGAAACCGATACCACGACCGCAACCTACAGCGAATGAGCGATGTGGCGATCTGATGATCGGGCCATCGCATCATCGAATGCCGATCACCCGATGACCAGATCTTCGATCTAAGATGTCATGCAAGTCACCGAGATTTACAAGTCGATCCAGGGTGAGTCCACCTACGCCGGCCTTCCTTGTGTCTTCGTCCGCCTGACCGGCTGCAATCTGCGCTGCTCCTGGTGTGACAGCGAATACACGTTCAGCGGCGGCCATAAGATGACTGCCGAAGAGGTCATCGAGGAAGTGGAGCAACTGAGCCCCACCGGCGGGCTGGTCGAAATCACCGGCGGCGAACCACTCTTGCAGGAGCGCGAGATCGTGCCGGTGATGCAAAACCTGCTGAACACCGGATACACCGTCCTGCTTGAAACCAGCGGCGAGCGACCATTGGAGCGAGTGCCCAAGGGGGTGGTCAAGATTGTTGACGTCAAGTGCCCAAATTCCGGCGAACCCGACACCTTCCGCATCGAGAATCTCGAATGCCTGGACTCGAGCGACGAAGTAAAGTTCGTCATCAGCGACCGCTCCGACTATGAGTTTGCCCGCGGTTTCGTGGTTACCCACAATCTTGCGCGCATGGTCAACGCCGTGCTGTTTTCACCGGCGTTCGGCAAAGATGCAACTGGAACGCGAGACACTTCCCATTGCCTGGTCGATCCTCAGGAACTTGCCGAATGGATGCTGGCGGACAACGTCGCGGCGCGCCTTAGCCTGCAGATCCATAAGTTCATCTGGGATCCAGCCATGAAGGGGGTTTGAGCGAAGGCAGAAGTCAGGGAGTAAGAATTTAGAAGTGAGGTTGTGCACAGGTCTCCACTCTGCATTCTGAATTCTTACTTCTTACCTTTAGATTCCGCGCTCGTTCTTTAATGGGGCCCGCAACCAAATCTCGCGCAATGGTTCTCCTCAGCGGTGGCATGGATTCCTGTGTCTGTGCTGCCATGGCCGTCCGAGAATTCGAGACCGCAGCGGTTCACGTCAGCTATGGGCAACGGACCGAGGTGCGTGAGCGGCATGCTTTCCTGGCCATCTGTGAGCGTCTGGGCATTCATGAGAAGCTGATGGTCAGGAACGAAGCTCTGCGCGCCATTGGCGGATCGGCGCTCACTGATAAGAAAATCGCGGTTCCGGAGTCAAGGGAAATCGGCGCCGACATTCCCCTTACGTACGTTCCTTTTCGCAACGCACATTTTCTCTCGGTCGCGGTGAGTTGGGCGGAAGTATTGGGAGCGGAGAAGATCTTCATCGGTGCCGTAGAGCAGGACAGTTCCGGCTATCCTGACTGCCGGCCAGCTTATTATCAAGCTTTTAACCAGGTCATCAAGACTGGTACCAAAGAAGGCCGCATTAGAATTGAGACTCCGCTGATCGGAATGCGCAAGTCGGAGATTGTGACGCGTGGCCTTGAAATAGGCGCTCCCTTCGATTTAACGTGGTCATGTTACAGCCGCGAAGATCGCGCCTGTGGAGTGTGCGATAGTTGTACACTTCGATTACGAGCATTTCGGGAAGCCGGGGCATCTGACCCATTGCCCTATGAGGAAGCAGTCGCGCGGCGATAGACACTTTCCCGGTGGTGCTGGGACGTTATTTCCGGGTCGATCTGAAAAACTTCTTTTCCGCTGGAGGCAAACATGAAGCAGCGTTTGGGTTTGGTGATTACGGTTCTCATAAGTCTGATGTTCAGTTGGTGCGTTCCCTTCGCGCTCGCCGACGTGACTGGTACCGTCAAGGGCGTTTGCAAGGATACGGAAGGCAAGCCCATCGTGGGCGCCATCGTGGAGTGGGTCAACGGCGAAAATGGCCGTAAATACGACCTCAAGACCAACGACAAGGGTGAATACTTCACTCTGGGCGTCATCCCTGGCCGCTATCGAGTGACGCTGACGAAAGACGGTAAGCAGATCTATTATTTCAATGGCGTGATCGTCCAGGGCGATGAAGTTGCGGTCGACTTCGACATGCAGAAAGAGATGGGTGCGGCCGCCCAGGCTTCCGGCATGTCGGCGGACCAAGCCAAGCAGCAGCAAGATGCACAGGCCAAAGTTGCAAAGGAAAACAACACGATCAAGGCACTCAACGAAAAACTCTCGGCCGCGAAACAATCCGCGGATGCGGGCAACCTGGATGCCGCAGTGAGCACCATGACCGAAGCTACGCAGATGGATCCCAATCGCGATCTGCTCTGGGCCAAGCTCGGCGAATACAACCTCGCCGACGCCGGGAAGGTAACCGATGCCGCGGAAAAGACCAAGCATTACAGCGACGCGGCCGACGATTATTCGAAAGCGGTCGATCTGAGACAGAAAGCCATGGATACCGATCCCAAGGCCAAAACGCCCGACGCCACCAAGATTCTGGCGCAGTATTACAACAACCTCGGACAGGCAGACGCTAAGACTGCAAAAACCGATGACGCTGTAAAGGCCTACACTCAGGCGGCGCAATTGGACCCTGCTGCAGCCGGTCAGTATTACTTCAACTTGGGAGCCATTCTCACCAACGCCAATACCACCAACGACTCCAAGATGCGTGCGGCTGCGGCCGATGCCTTCGATAAGGCCATCGCTGCCGACCCCAACCGCGCCGACGCCTATTATTGGAAGGGGACGAACCTGATTGGCGCTGCCACTCTGCAAGGCGACAAAATGGTCGCGCCGCCAGGTACTGCCGAGGCGTTCCAGAAGTATCTGGAATTACAACCGACCGGCCCGCACGCCGAAGAAGCCAAGGCTATGCTGACCAGCCTAGGCTCAACTATCGAGACCAATTACGGCAAAAAGAGCAAATCGGCTGCCAAGAAACCGCAATAGTCCGTGAAAACGGGGCGATGGAATCGCCCCGTTTCATCCTCTCCATTCGGTGCGGCGCTTCCCCACAACCTGCCGTTACGAAGGTTACGCAAACCCGCACTATCGCTGCCTTCCCGTCGGCCAGCTTCGCTAGAGTAGAACTTTGAAGCATTCGGCGGAATTCGTGTCCCCGCCTGAGAATCTCTCCCCAAACCATGGCAGCCGCAAGCAACGCTCCGATCCCGGTTTCTCTCGAACCCTCGAAGGGTTCCGGTCCGGTGGACACGCATGCGCTCCTCGCCGCTATGCTGCACGCTCGAGAGCACGTCAGCGATCTCATCTTTTCCCCAGGCCGTCTGCCACAAGTCGAGATCCATGGCCAGCTTTTCTCGGTCGAAGGCCCCGGGCTTCATCCTCTCAGCGCCGATGAAACCCGGCGCATCGCCTCCGATCTCATTGGGGAAAACAAACAAGCTATTGCTGTATTGCGCGAGCAGGGATATTGCGATGTCTCTCACGGCATGTCCGGGCTCGCCCGCTTCCGGGTCAACGTTTTTATCCAGCGCGGAAGTTGCGCGGTCGTTATGCGAGTCATCCCCACGAAGATTCCTGACCTCGCAACACTGGGCCTCCCTTCTCAACTCGAGGAAATTTCGCAATTTCGCGACGGAATTGTTCTAGTTACTGGACCGCGAGGTTCGGGCAAATCGTCCACTTTGGCCGCGCTTCTCGATCGCATCAATCAGCAGCGCGTCTGCCACATCATCACCATCGAAGATCCTATCGAATTTCTGCACAACCACAAGCGAGCCACTGTTCATCAGCGCGAGTTGCACAGCGACACGCCAAGCATCGCTCTGGCTCTGCGTGCTGCGCTTCGTCAGGCGCCCTCCGTGATTCTGCTGGGGGAGACTCGCGAGCGTGAAACCATGGAATTGCTCCTGGAAGCAGCGGAAACTGGACATCTTGTCCTCTCCAGCCTGAACACCATGAACGCAGCCCAGACCGTCGAGCGAATCGTCAACTCATTCTCTGTCTCGGAACAGCCAGCTATCCGCGATCGCCTAGCCCGCACGTTGCGTTTCGTAGTTTCTCAACGGCTGATCCCCCGCATTGACAATTTGGCGCGCGTACCCGTGGTGGAGATCTTTAACGCGCCATTCCAGGCGCTAGATGGCCCGCAAATTCGCGAAGTCCTCTTTGAGAACCTGAGAGACAGCGGTTCTGACGGCGTGACGCACATTGATGCCGAAATTGAGAAGCTGGTCCGCACCGGCGTAATAGATGTCAAAACAGCACTCACCCACGCCAGCGATGCGCGGAAACTGAAGAAGTCGCTCGCCGATTTTAAAGGGTTGGCCTCCGCCGCCTCCAATTAGATTTTCCTTACCAAGCCTCGTATCATCAGTTCTCTGATGTCATCGCCCGTTTCAACCCTGGTTCTCAGTTTTGAAGACGCTCGCCATGTGGTCGAGCATCATGCCGCGCTTTTGCATGACCGTGGCAAGGAGCTGGTCGACCTTCTCGATGCTGCGGGGCAGGTGCTTGCTGAACCGGTGTTTGCCGACCGCAATTTCCCTCCATTTTCCCGCGCCACTCGCGACGGCTATACGGTCCGAGCCGCCGACTTTGCGAACCAGTCGGCGAATCTCCAGGTCGTCGGCGAAATCAAGGCTGGGGCCGCGGAAACCGGCCTCAAATTAGAAGCTGGCCAGGCGGCCGCAATCATGACCGGCGCTCCAGTGCCTGCTGGCGCTGATGCCGTCGTCATGGTCGAGTACACATCGCGAGTCGCTGGTCGTGTCGAGATCTCCCGAGCCGCAACCGCCGGCGAGAACATTGTTCCGGCAGGTGCAGAGGCCAAGCGCGGCGAACGTCTGCTCTCTCCCGGCATGCGGCTGACTCCCGCCGCAATCGCAGTCGCTGCTTCGGCCGGAAAATCGCGAATCCTCGTTTACTCCAAGCCTCGCGTAGCGGTGCTTGCAACTGGCGATGAACTCGTCGATATCGATGTGCCCCCCGCGATCCACCAAATTCGCAACTCCAATAGCTATTCACTTGCAGCGCAAATTCAAGCCGGCGGGGGCGAGGCCATCTTGCTTCCCATTGCTCCGGATGCGCCGGACCGCCTGCGCGAATTGATTCTGGATGGCTTAGATGCCGACCTGTTGTTGATCACCGGCGGCGTTTCTATGGGTAAGTACGACTTGGTGGAGCAGGTTCTCACCGATCTCAACGCAGAATTCTTCTTTACCGGCGCAAAAATTCAGCCAGGACGGCCAGTTGTCTTCGGAAGAATGCCCTGGGAGTCAGCTGAAACGAAGCAAGGCTTCAAATATTTCTTCGGCCTCCCGGGAAATCCTGTGTCAACGATGGTGACTTACGAATTGTTTGCTCGCCCAATCCAGCAAGCTCTCAGCGGAATGCTACCTCAGAACCTGATCTGGTTGCGGGCACGGCTGAAATCAGAGATCAAGATAAAGCCCGGCTTGCGGCGCTTCCTGCCAGCTGTGCTTTCCGGTGAGTTCGAGCGAGCCGAGGTCGAACTCGTGCCTTGGCAAGGTTCCGGCGACATCTCGGCCACCGCGCGAGCGAACTGCTACGCCGTGATTCCGCCGGATCGCGACCACATCCCCGCAGGCGAGTGGATACCCGCTCTATCCCGATAATCTCTAATGCCGGGTCTCTGCCTTCGGCTTTGCCTTCTTCGCAGCAGCGGCAGTACTGATCGGTTTCGGATTCCAGAATCCCGGATCGGCTGCCGCCACATCGTCTCCCACGTAGCTCATGCGCGGATCGATGGCGAATAGTTGCGACTCGCTCGTTTCAATCGCCGCCGCCGAAATTTGCTCCAGCTTTTTCATGCCATCGTCGCCCAGCGCATCCGAAAAGTCTTTTTGCTTCGAAATCTCGTTGTCGACCTCAGCGACCGAGGCCCGCGAAGTAATGAAAATATAGGTGCCTTCCGGCATGCCGTACATCACCTCATAGCACGCCCAATGCGCGTTGGGATTCGCCCGCTGGTATGCGGTCATCACCATCTTCATCCCGTCGTCCCACTCCTTCCTGTGTCCTTCACGAACATGGACAGCGGTAATATCGAAATAACGTTTGTGCGCAAGCCCGGGATCCGGCCGCAGGCTGTAGTCGTCGCGATAAGTGAAAACTGTGGCGTCGGTGGAGTCCAACAAGTCACCGTCGGCAAAACCAGTGCGGTCGATTGCAGATGAGAGTTCCGCGTCCTTTTGAATCTCCATCGCGTCTTTTTCCCAATCTGCGAACGAGTCGTAGCCGGTAAAAAATAGTGCGCGCGATTTGCCGGACAGCGAATTCATTCCGACGTAGTGAATCGGCCACTTGGCATGGGCGAAGGCCTGCAAGTAACCGTTCTCGACCCTTTCATGCGCCATTCCGCCTCGACCGGGTTTCACAAACTCTCGCGTGATCACCAGCACTTTGGGTGGAGTCTGGGCCGTTTGCCCGAGCGCGACGCTCCCTGCCAAAAGAAAAAACGATAAAACCAAGCCTGCCACTCTTTGCATAAATCCTCCTCAGTTATGAGTAGACACGCACCTCTGTGAACGCATGCACGCCCGGAAGTCTAATTCTTCAGATGGCGGCAGACTATCGAAGCGAAACTTCCGAAGTCAAGAACAGCATTTTCTAAGAGGGCATCCCGAAGGCCCGCGCTTTCACCAGCGGGCCGAGGGATCTCATCATCAAGCCTCTGTCGCCATTCGGCCCACCATGTAAGATAGAACTTCCACTCGATGCCCAAAAAGCTCTCTCATTATGACCGCGCCGGACGCGCCCGAATGGTCGACGTTTCTGCAAAATCGCCGACTAAACGCGAAGCCCAAGCGCGAGCGTTCGTAGTTTTGGAACCCGAAGTCCTGAAGGCATTGCCGAGTAATCCTAAGGGTGACCCTTTCGAGACTGCGCGTCTGGCCGGCATTATGGCTGCGAAGCGCACCTCCGAGTTGATTCCGATGTGCCATCCTTTGCCGCTCTCGCACATTGATGTAGCCCTCCAGCTATGCGAGAATGGCGTCACAATTACAACAAAAGTTGCGACCACGGCTGCAACCGGGGTGGAAATGGAAGCCCTGGTGGCCGCCAGTGTGGCTGCGCTGACCGTGTACGATATGTGCAAGGCCCTGGATAAGGGCATCGAAATTCGCGAAGTCGTGCTGGAACGAAAAACGGGCGGGAAGAGCGGCGACTACGTCCGGCGTCGTGCAAAGAAATAGCAACTGCATGGCAAACGTCAAAGTCCTCTTGGTGGATGACAATCCGATGATCCTCTCCATGCTGCAAGGCGCACTGACGCCACTCGCCATGGTGACCACTGCCAGCGATGGCGCCGATGCCTTGCTCAAGGCGGTTGACGATCCTCCCGACCTGCTGGTCAGCGATTATCGCATGCCCGGCATGGATGGCCGCCAATTGGTGGATAAGCTGCGCAGCCGACCCAATACCGCCGGTGCATCCGTGATTTTGCTCGCCACTAAAGCCGACATCAGCGAAAAACTGAGCGCGCAAGAGCATCCCATCGACGATTTTGTCGAAAAGCCGTTTTTTCTGCGCGAAGCCACACAACGCATCAAGCGCGTGATCGACAAAATCGCTCTGGAGAAAATGGCAAAAAGCGCGCCCTCCGACGGCGTGCTGCGCGGCAGCTTATTGCAGATGAATGTGATTGACCTGGTACAGTCCCTAGAAATGGGACGTAAGAGTTGCGCGCTGACTCTCAGCAACGTCGAAGAAAAATGCGAAATGTACTTCACCGAAGGGCAAGTGACTCACGCCGAATATGGCTCATGGACGGGCGATGAGGCGGTGTTCCAGGTTTTGCGTTGGACCGAGGGTAACTTTCAAATCGACTTCGACCGCAAGACCATCAAGCAGACCACTACTTTGAACACCCAAGGCTTGCTCATGGAAGGCCTGCGCCTGCTCGATGAGGCCCGGCGCGATGCCGGCGGCGCAGGCGAAGAGGAAGAGGATGTCCTCCTCGACTCCTGACAATCTAACCGCGGCCGTGATCACCGTCAGCGACTCTTGCGCGCGGGGCGAGCGCGAGGATCTTTCCGGACCAGCGGTTTCCCAAGTTCTCCAGGCGCAGACTTTCTCGATCCTTGGCAGCGAGATAGTTCCAGATGAGCAAGCCGCGATTCAGAAAGCCATTGCTAATTGGGCAGGTGAAGCTCAGCTAGTCGTGACCACCGGCGGCACCGGAATCTCCGCGCGCGACGTCACTCCGGAAGCGACGACCGCAGTCTGCGAACGGCTTTTGGATGGCGTATCAGAAAAGATGCGCTCGGAGGGCATGAAGAAAACGCCGTTTGCAGCACTCAGCCGCGGCGTGTGTGGAGTTAGGGGCAAATCGCTCATTCTGAATTTGCCCGGCAGCCCGAACGGCGCAGTTGAATCGCTCGAGGCAGTGATTGCTGTATTGCCCCACGCTCTGCAACTGCTGAGCGGAAATACGAAGCACGAATAAGGCCTACTTCTTGCCACAATTTTGAAAACCATCAAACACATCCTCTCTCGTTACACAGCGTTTCTATGGGCCCTGCTGAAGCCTCTGGGGGCGTGGGGCGTGATGGTGGTCGCCGCGCTCGATGGCGCCTTCATGGGCCTTCCCATGGATGCGGTTGTTGCCGGATACGTTTATCAGAACCCACGAGCTTTCTTCTGGTATGTGCTAATGGCTTCAGTCGGCTCGGCGCTCGGCAGCATCGTGATCTACGTCATCGGGTACAAAGGCGGCGAAGAGCTGCTGCGCAAGCGAATTCCTGCTCACCGCTTCGAAAAGATCCACTCCGCCTTCGATAAGCATCCCTTCTGGAGCCTGATGTTTCCCGCCATGCTGCCGCCGCCTACGCCGTTCAAATTGTTCGCGCTGGCCGCGGCGGTGTCGGAGATGGGATTCTGGCGCTTCCTTCTGGCGATTTTTTCCGGGCGGATGGTGCGATTCTTACTGCTAGCCCTCTTGACCTTGAAATTCGGACCGCAGGTGGTCCATCTCTTTGGAGAGCTTTTCCTCAAGCACTATTACGTGATCATGCTGGTTGCCGCGGCAGCACTCGTGGCCTGGTTGATGCGCAGGCGAGCCATGCGAAGAAACGCACAGGAATTAAGAAGGATAGCGAATTAGGCGGTAGCCGCCCGATCACCTTCTCTGCCAAATCCAAAGCCCAGCGCTTGCAGCGCCACCGGCGTCGCAAACATCGCGATGGTGAACAACAAGTCGCCTTCCAGCGTATGTCGGAAAAATGGTAGGCCGGCAACGTACGCCATTTCTAAGCCTTTCACCGTCTTCGGATACATACCCCAATAGGCCCATGCGGTGAAGTTGCTTAACAGGAAGAACGAAACTGAGCTGGCCAACGCGGCTGCAATCACGCGAACCGGCTTGGTATTCGTGCGTAAGCCCGTTCCCAGCCACAAGATCGCTCCATACCACGCCCAAGTTACCAGGTAGTCCCAACCAAACGGAAATCCGTAATAGAACTTGGTGAGGATGACGTCTGAGGCGGCCATGAGCGCCAAAGGAATCCATAGTTGGCGGAGAGATCCGCGGGCGCCAAAAAATAAGAGTGAAGCTGCGACCGGCGTGAACATCCACGGGTGCGGCATAAGCCGCACCGCCACTGCGACTAGAACGAATAGATAGGCCAGCATGGTCACCTCGTGCTATTTGATTGTTGCGCGTGGGAACTCCGTCGTCAAGTTGCTGCTCTCCGCCCTAATGCTCGGCCGGTCTCCTCCCTCCACCAAAAATTCCGTGTCGCGGCATGCCAAATGTCTCCCAGGCAACTTTCAAATCGCGGTCCAGTTGCACCCTGGCCGATAGCACGCTCCGCCCGCCATAATCGAAGCGCAGATCTTGAAATCTGACAAGGTATCCGTCATTCAAAGCCTCAGTCTCGGTAATCGGGTACTTTGCCCAATCCAGATACACGCGCCCAAGGTAGGATTTCTTCGCTGCGAGCGTCACCGGCGTTTCTTCCGGCTTGTAATAGATCTGCTTCTCGCCCTGCGGATCGACGTCGGGCGTCGCAGAGTCAACATTCATGACCGCAAAGAAATTCTCGGTCTCTATCACTCCTCCCCACCGGAACGGACTCCACCAGTAGGGATAAGCCGAGTAACGAATCGGGTCGGCTCCTTCGTACAAGCGCGCGCCCAGCGCATTGACCGCCCGCCGATGCTCATAATCCCTCGTTCCCCACCAGGCAATCACGCCAACCAGCGCGAGGATCGCTGCCCAACGCCCTCTGGGCCCGCGCCGCCGCACGCCGAGATCGGAGTCGATTAATCCAAAAAGCGACGGCAAGATCAATCCGCCAAGCAGCAGTGCCCATAGCACCGGGTCGGCGATGAAAACGATGTCCCATGAATACCATCGCTCGGAAAACGGCCAGAAGGGACGCACGCCGTAATTGTTGGTGAAATCCAGAAGAATATGGCTCAACGTCGCCAGATATGCGAAGCCGAATAGCAGACCCCAGCGCGGGGGCAGGTCGGGATTCTTCACTTTGCGTCCGCGAACTCGCCAAATCAGATAAATAAAGCCGACGACTAAACCGGAGACAATGAATCCCCCCAGGAACGAATGCGTGAAACCCCGGTGATGGGCAAATCCAAAAACCGGCCCTTTGAAATCGCCCAGGATGTCGAGGTCGGGCGCTTCTGCGGCCAAGGTCATGGTTGCCGTGGCCAGAGCGGTTTTGCGATTGAATCCGGCGCGCCCCATACACGCGCCGGTCAAGAAATGAGTGAGAGGTTCCAAGGTTCGAAAACTTTAGATGTGGCCAATTGCCGCCAAGGTGCAAACATCAATCCGCTGGGGTTATGCGTTCGCGCTTTTTGGCCACAGAATCGTTAACGCATCGGGAATCACGCTGATCTCGGCTGGCAACGTGCCAAGCAACTCTCCATCAGCCTCAACATACAAACGTGAGCTCTTGCCGGAATCCTTCGTAATGCTCTGACATACAACTTTCGAGCTGTGCACCAGTTCGATCCCCGGTACCTTCCATCGTGCACCAAAAAGTCCGCGAAAGATGTAGTGCAAATACGCCAGTCGGCTGCGGGTGTGAAAGAGCACCAGCCGCAGATCATTCCGCTCCAGCGACGCCCCCGGCGCAAGCTCGCGCAACATCCCGCCAAAATATCGGATGCGCACCGCCAGCACTTGGGAGACTTCCGCTTGCCGGGGCTGGCCGTTGTCACCCACCCGGATTCCAAAATTCTCCATACGGTGCGTGAGCCAAAGCTGCGTTGCCCTTGCGTAATAGGCGCCCATGCCCAGATGCAGCTTCGCCGTCGCGTTCAATTTGTAGAAGAGGTGGGCATCGACGCCAATCCCGGCCGCCACCGTGAAATAACACGATCGCTGGTCGCCGCCCCAATGCTGATATTGAAGTTTCCCGACCGCGATCCGTCGAGGTTCGGATGTAAGCGCTGCCTGGGCCGCGCCTTCGGCGTTCATCGGCAAGTTGAGGTCGTGGGCCAGGGCGTTGGCCGTACCAACCGGAATCACACCCAGCGCTGCCTCCGTGCCCACCAGTCCTTGCAGAATATCGTGCACGGTTCCATCGCCGCCGCAGGCAAATACGGTATCGCAACCATTCGCGATGGCTTCTTTTGCTTGTTCCGCAGCTGAGCCCGCAGCCCGCGTTGGCTCTTCATATGCGTCCACGCCTCCCGAGCGCAGAACATTGAGCGCGACTTCGACGTCCGCGGCGCGACGCGAGCGCAACGGCCCCGAGAAAGGATTGTGCAGGAGGATAGCTTTGCGCATGAGCGGACAAAGGAATTCTACAAGAATGAATTAGGCATGCACGTCCTGTGTGGCCCTGAGACTCAGCGATCTAACTCTTGCCCCTGGATCCCCATTCCCACATGCCGAACATCGCCTTTTGAGGCAAAGGATGACCTACCTGTCGCGCCAGCATGCAAACTTGTCCCCGATGATGGGCATCGTGGGAAATCAAATAACCCAGAAAGCCGGCAACATCGGGCCGAAAGCCTTTGACCCGCCCATCGCCCTCCAGCGCCGACTTCATTACAGCAGAAAGTGCGGAGCGGCTCTCTGCTAAGCCCCTTCCAGCTTGCGCGGGCGTCACGCTGGTTCGCTCGAGTTGCTCGGGAATCTTCGTGGCCTTGGCTGCTTTCAGCCACATTACTCGCACATTGTGCATGTGCGCCACAATTGCGGCAATCGTCCTCCCCTTGCCGTCAGGCGTTTCAGCTCGCCATGCCTCGGTCGGAAGATTCTCGATCATATACTGATTGATTCGATCGTTGGTCGCATAAGCGTTGAGCAAAGCTTCGTTCAGCGAAAAAGCAGGCACCGCTTTTGGCATGGGGCCTCCTGAGCGAGACGTAGTATCGGCGATCAGGTGCAACGAAGCAAGCGCCGAATCAACTGCGCCACGGATTTAACATTGATTCACCGAAAATCCGTGCGATCCGTGGCTGGTTTGCCTTGCCCTATAATTTTGCGATGGCTGCAGCCGGTGCGAAAACCAGGATCGAGGCCCTGCGGGAAAAGATCCGCCATCACGAATACCGTTACTTCGTCCTCGACGATCCCGAAATCAGCGACTTCGATTTTGATCAGCTCATGAATGAGCTGAAACGTCTTGAGGCGGAGCATCCTGACCTGATTACTCCCGATTCTCCCACCCAACGCGTTGGCGGCAAGCCCCGCGAAGGCGTCGTCAAAGTTCAACACTCCTCTCCAATGCTTTCGCTCGATAACACCTATAACGTCGAGGATCTTCGCAACTGGGAGCGTCGAGTGCACGAACTTAGTGGCCGCAAGGATATCGATTATGTTTGCGAATTGAAGCTCGACGGCATGTCACTGGCACTGCGCTACGAAGATGGCCAACTGGTCCATGGCATTACGCGCGGCGACGGCACCGTCGGCGAAGACGTCACGTTGAATGTTCGTACCGTGCGCTCGATTCCGCTGTCGGTTTCCAAAGAGAAATTAAAATCCGCGGGCATTCCTGCCAATTTCGAAGTTCGCGGCGAAATGCTCATGCCCTTAGCCGCATTCAAAAAAATGAACGAGGAGCGCGAACAGCAAGGCCTATCGTTGTTCGCGAACCCGCGCAACGCCACCGCCGGCACAGTCCGCCAGCTTGAGCCTGGCATAACCGCCCAGCGGCGTCTCGACTACTTCGCCTACATGCTTTTGCAAGATGGCCGCACCCATTTCGTCCGCCATTGGGAAACATTGAATGCTCTCGATGCCGCTGGGTTCAAAGTCAATCCCGCGCGCAAGCTGGCTAAGAACTTCGACGAGGTTTGGAACTTCATCGAGCAACAAGAATCCAAGCGCGAGAAGTTGCCCTACGAGATCGACGGAATTGTCGTGAAAGTCGATCGCATCGCCCTGCAGGAAGAACTCGGCTTCACCGGAAAGGCTCCCCGGTGGGCGATCGCCTACAAATACGCGGCTCGCGCCGGGATTACCCAGATCGAAAACATCGTTCCGCAGGTGGGCCGCACGGGAAAACTCACTCCGGTAGCTTGGTTAAAGCCTGTGCCGATCGGTGGCACGACTGTCAGCCGCGCCACCCTGCACAACATGGACGAAATCGAACGCCGGGGCGTAAAGATTGGTGATTGGGTCGAAGTCGAGCGCGGCGGCGACGTCATTCCCAAAGTCTCGCGCGTGGTCGAAGACAAAGATCATCCTCGCGGCCACCAATCCTTTCACATGCCGGAGAAGTGCCCGGTGTGCGGCACAAAAGTCGTTCGCACGGAAGGCGAAGTGGATTACCGCTGCATTAACGCCAATTGCCCCGCCAAGCTGCGCGAAACCATTCTGCACTTTGCCTCGCGCGGTGTAATGAATATTGACGGCATGGGCGAAGCGCTGGTCAACCAGCTTACCGAGCGCGGCATGGTGAAGAATGTCGCCGATATTTACGGCCTGACCAAGGATAATCTTCTCTCGCTCGAGCGCATGGGCGACAAATCCGCGCAGAACATCCTCGACGAGATCGAACAATCCAAGAAACTGCCCCTGGAGCGCGTGATCTACGGATTGGGCGTTCGCTTCGTCGGAGCGCGCACCGCCCAATTCCTTGCCGAGCATTTCGGATCGATGGAAAAATTGACGCACGCCAGCGAAGAGGAACTGCAGAATGTTGACGAAGTCGGCCCGAGAATCGCGAAAAGTATCGCGGAATTTTTCCACGAACCGGCGAACCGTAAATTAGTCGAACGGCTTCACGATGCAGGGCTGACATTCACGGGAAAAAAGAAAGAGCGCGGAACGAAGCTCGCCGGAAAAATTTTCGTGCTGACCGGCACTCTTGCAAACTACTCTCGCGACCAGGCCAAGAAACTAATCGAAGACGCAGGCGGCCGGGTTTCCGGTTCTGTCAGCAAAAAGACCGATTACGTCGTCGCCGGAAGCGATGCTGGATCCAAACTGGACAAAGCCAAAGAGCTGGCAATCAATGTGATCGACGAGAAAGAAATGGTAGAGCTGCTCGGTTCCTGAGCGCCCAACATAACATTTCGATCTTTACGAAAATTCACATAGGCTTGACAAGCCGGTGACAACTCCGTTGTCGCCGTCGGCTACTTTTTCTAGGTTTTAGTTTCAGCTTGGGTGCACTGGGAGCATCGCAGCTCATTTGATCGGGCGGTCGATTGTGCGCCCTTCGCCGTACGTCCTGGGCGAGTCCCGCCCTTCGAGCTCGCTCAGGACGATGTCGGCGTCACTGCCGCCAACGCCGTCTTAATCTTCGCGTAAGTCTGGTCAAGCGTCTCCGGCAAAATTCTGGTTTCTCCCACTACTGAGATGAAGTTTGAATCCGCCGTCCAGCGAGGCAGGATGTGCATGTGCACGTGGTCGGCCACGCCTGCTCCGGCCGCTCGCCCAATGTTCATGCCCAGGTTTATCCCCTCCGGCCGGTAAACCTGCCGTAAGGCCTTTTCCATTCGTTGCGACAGATCGATCATCTCGTGCGCCGTGGTGCTGGGAAGCTTCTGCAATTCATCTAGGTGGGCGAAAGGCACAATCATCACATGTCCCGCAGTGTACGGATACGCGTTCAAAATGACGAAGCACTGCTGGCCGCGATAAACGATGTGAGCCTTTTCGTCGTCGCCAAGTTTCGGCAGATCGCAAAAAATGCAGCCAGAAGTTCTTGCGCCGGTGACAAAAGCGAAGCGCCAGGGAGTCCACAGGTAATCCATCGCAAGGCAGAGTAGCAGATGGCGTCTTTTTTCGGAACTTGGAGCCCTTCGGGCCGCTTTGTTTACGCGTCCTTAACAAATGGAAATTATCCTCAGCCTCCCGTTTGACACCCATCGGAAGCGGTTGCTATAGTCGAAGAGTTCCCTTGGGACGCGGGTTGCTTTAAACGTCCGACTGCTGGGATTGTCACAGTTCGTCCGCCAGGACGGGCTCAACACAACCTTAAGCTCACGCCAGCTGTCTGCTCAGTGGCTCCCGCATCCCTCGCACAGATTTGTGCGAACAACGTAGAGAGGCCATAACCTTGTCCGAGAACAACAGCACCCCCACCCTCGACTCCACAACCATTTTGACCGAAAACCCCAGCGTGCCAGAAGTGGCTCCAGCCGAGCCCCAAAGCGTCGCTGGCGCGGACCAGAGGTCTTCTTCGGGCGCAACCCCGGAAGATTTCGCAGCCGCCTTGGAGAGCTTTACCACCGAGACCGAAGAAGCGGTCAGCGACGAGCGCGTGATCAAAGGCACCGTGCTCAAGCTCACTCCCACTCATGTAGTGGTCGATATCGGCGCCAAGTCCGAAGGCATGCTGCCGCTGGCCGAAGTTCTGGATCACGAGGGCAAGCCCCGTTTTGAGCCTGGCGCCGAAATTGCGGTCATGCGCGAAAAAGGCGAGACCGAGGAGGGTTACATCAATCTCTCTCACCAGAAGGCGCAGCGCTTGCTGTCGTGGGACGAGATTGAGAAGGCTTACAACAACAAGACTCCGATTCAAGCGATTGTTGTCGAGCGCATCAAGGGCGGGTTGACCGTCGACATTATGGGCGCACGCGCGTTCCTTCCCGGCTCGCAAGCCGACCTGCGCCCGACCCGCAATCTCGAGGCGGTGAAGGGTCAGGCTGTCGAAGTTGCGGTCATCAAGCTCAACAAGAAGCGCGGCAACATCGTCGTCTCCCGCAAGCAAATCCTTGAGCACGAGCAGCAGGAAAAGCGCTCGAAAACTCTGGAACATCTGCAAGAAGGATCGGTGATTACCGGAGTCGTCAAGAATTTAACCGACTACGGTGCGTTCGTGGATTTGGGTGGAATCGACGGGCTACTTCACATCACCGACATGTCATGGGGACGGCTTACCCATCCCCGCGATCTAGTCAATGTCGGCGATCAGATCCAGGTCAAAGTTCTTAAGTTCGATAACGACAAGCAGCGCGTGTCACTCGGATTCAAGCAACTCACTCCTGATCCCTGGCTCGACGCCGAGCATCGCTATCCCGTCGGAGCCCACGTCACGGGCCGGGTGATCAGCGTGACCGATTACGGAGCTTTTGTTGAGCTGGAGCAAGGAATTGAAGGCTTGGTCCATGTCAGCGAAATGACCTGGTCGAAACGCATGAAGCATCCTTCCAAGCTGGTGAATGTCGGCGATCAAGTCGAGTGTGTCGTCCTCAACGTCAATCCGCACGAGCGGCGCATTTCGCTTGGCATGAGACAGCTCGCCGCTAATCCCTGGGATTCGTTGCACGAAAAATATCCGATCGGCGCAACCGTAGAAGGGCGGGTTCGCAATCTCACCGACTTCGGCGCGTTTATCGAAATCGAAGACAGCATTGATGGCCTGGTTCATGTCAGCAATCTGAGCTGGACTAAGCGCGTCAAGCACCCGTCGGAAGTGCTCAAGAAGGGTGACCGGGTAAAAGCAGTGGTTCTGGCGATCGAAGCGGATAAGCGGCGTCTCTCGCTCGGCGTGAAGCAACTCCAGCCTGATGTCTGGGAGAAATTCTTCGAGCAGCATCACATCGGCGATGTACTCCACGGAAAAGTGTTGCGGGTCGCCAGTTTCGGCGCTTTCGTCGAGATTGCGGACGGCGTTGAAGGTCTGTGCCACAATTCCGAAGCTATCGACGGAAATGGCCAGCCGATGACGCTCGAACCCGGATTCGAGCACGACTTCAAGATCATCAAGATGAATCCGGAAGAGAAGAAAGTCGGGCTCAGCATCAAGGCTGTCGGCGAAGAAGCTTCACGCACCGAAGTGGAAGCTTACAAGCATCCTGCGGCCAGCACCGGCGGCTCGACTATTGGCGATCTGCTGACCTGGAAGCGTGCCGGCAACGAGAGCAACTAATCCAAAGAGCGGCCACAGATCAACACGGATTTTCGGGAATAGGTTTAAGCGAAAAGAACTTGGATCCGCAATATCCGTGGCCGCCTGTTTCCACCCCAGACAGTACAAACCACCCGATTGATGGTAGTTCGCCTTTTCCGTGTACTTCCGCGTTAATCCGTGGCTGCTTTTCTACCTGATATCAATCCGCAGCACGATATTGACTTGCTTGCGGTCATCAAATTGGCTCACAGCGCGGGTGTCGCTCTTCTGTCCCTTGTAGAGCGCATATACCTCATAGTCAATGTTGGGCGAGAGTTCGGGAAAATGGTACGCTCCATCCGGCCCGACAATGTAGGTCTTCACGGTTTGCGTGCGTTTGTTCGAGAGGTAAACCACCGCATCCGTTAACGGGTTATCGTGCTTGTCGAGCACCTTGCCCGTAAGCATGCGGCCCGTCGAACCTTTGTCCTTGGCGGCGGCCGGATTCGCCAGCACCATCAGGTTCAAAGCGAGCAGGAAGAGCAACGCAATTCGTACCTTTGTCATGCGACCTCCACGGCACCCCACCCCGAACGCCTTCATTTTAAATGCAGGCCAGTATCGACCCGTTCGTCATGTTCCACATGTACCTGAACTTCACCGCCGGATTGAAACCGCTGGCCGTTCGGCAGTTTATAACCCTTCAGATCGGCGGTAATCAAGTAGTCTGCCTTTCCTGCTGGCACCCGCTGGGCGAATTCGCCACTATGGTTGGAGGAAAGTTCCCAGCGCGCTTTCTTTTCATCCACGCGCCTGATCTTGATTTTCATCCCGTACACTGGCCGGTCGTCCGGCCCCCACACTGTTCCGAAGATCAAAGCATAAGGTTGGTCATGGTTCTTCTGGCCCGAAGGAACGCCCATGACTGGCGCGACGCCCAGCGCCAGGCAAAGCATTCCGACGAACCATAAGCGAGAAGTCATTCGAAGCACCGCAGGAAAGGAGGGACTGGTGGGAACCGCAAATCCAGCGGGTTTACGAAAAATCTCCGTCTTCGCTTTCCTCTTCTTCTTCCTCTTCCTCGTAATCCTCTTCCACCGGCTTCAACTCGATGGGGCTGACAGTGATCACCTCAAAATCGGTGCCGCACTCCGGGCACGAGACAATTTCACCTTCATCAATTTCGTCTTCTGCGATGTCCAAATCGCTTTCACACTCAGGACAAGGAAACATGAATCCCTCCGTATCTATGATTAGGCCACCTGATAATATTTAGTGACTCTAGGGACGGAGGTCAAGTGGCCGTCCCCCTGGAATTGTTGGATGCCCATCACGGCAAATCGAAGCGTGGCCCACTACAAATATCTCATGTTCACGAGGAGCGTGTTGCTTTCGAAGTGGCGTATTGTGCTCCTGGGGATCTTGGCCGTTTTGTCTAGCTCAAGTTCCGCTCAGGACTCAGTTTCTCCCGTTCCACGGGACCCGCAGATTGCCGCCGCCTTAAAGCAAATTTCCGCCGGCCGAATTCAACAGACGATTGAAAAGTTGGTTGGTTTTCAGACTCGTTCGACCCTTTCGGCTCAGGACCCGGCATCCATCAAAGCTGGCCATGGAATCGGTGCCGCCCGCGAGTGGCTCAAGTCTGAATTTGACCGTTACTCCCGCGATTGCGGCGGATGCCTCGAGATAAAAACCGACAGCTTCATCCAGCAGCCTGCCGACCGTGTTCCCCAACCCACCGAAATCACCAATGTTTATGCGGTTCTAAAGGGCTCCGACCCGGAGAATGCCAAACGCATCGTGCTCGTAACCGGTCACTACGACTCGCGCAACAGCGATACGCTCAACATCACTGATCCCGCTCCCGGAGCGAACGACGATGGCAGTGGCACCGCTGTGAGTCTCGAATGTGCGCGCGTGCTCAGCAAGCTCAAGTTTCCTGCAACCATCATCTTTCTTACTGTCGCCGGAGAGGAACAGGGGCTAGATGGAAGTAGTCATTTCGCCGAAATGGCCAAGTCGCAAGGTTGGGACATCGAAGCCGTGCTGAATAACGATATAGTGGGTGGCGATCGCAGTCCGCAACAGGACGCGAGCGTCGTGCGCATCTTCTCGGAAGGCGTGCCGCGTGCCGCTTCTGACGCCGATTTGCGCCAAATTCGCAATCTAGGCGGAGAAAGTGATTCCACTTCACGCGAACTTGCTCGCTACATTGCCGAAACCGGCCGTACGTACGACACCGGTGTGAAGTCCATGCTCATCTTCCGCCTCGACCGCTATCTTCGCGGCGGCGATCACAGCTCGTTCAACCGGGAAGGATTCGCCGCTGTGCGCTTCACCGAATTTCGCGAGGATTACCACCACCAACATCAGAACGTCCGCACCGAAAAAGGCATCGAGTACGGCGATCTTCCCAAGTTTGTAAATTCCGATTACGTCGCTGGCGTAGCTCGCCTGAACGCGGCAACTTTAGCGTCACTCGCATCCGCTCCGGCCCCTCCGGCCAACGTTCGCCTGTTGACCAAGGAATTGCAAAACGACTCGACCCTAACGTGGCAGCCGTCGCCAGGCGCAGCCGGTTACGAAGTCTTATGGAGGGCCACCACTAGCCCTGAGTGGGAACATTCTCAGGCGGTTGGCAATGTGACCACCACTACACTCAATCAATCCAAGGACAATGTGGTCTTCGCAGTTCGCGCCGTCGACACAGCCGGACATCGGAGCCTCCCTTCCGTACCCATGCCCCAGCGCTGATTCCTTGCTAGAATTACTCGTATCGTTCCATATTCGTGATTCAACCGGCTCTCACATGTATCGCGGAAGAACCCTCTCGTTGAGTTTCCCGCCCTTCACTCCCTGGGTGAAGCGGATCATCATCATTTGCGTTGCCGTCTACTTCCTGCAAGTAGTGCTGGGAGCGTTCTCCCCGGCGATGAAGGCTTACCTCGAGTCATTCGGTGGTCTGATCCCGGTGTATGTGCTCCACGGGTGGATCTGGCAACTGGTCACGTATTCCTTTCTGCACGCCAGTCCTATGCATGTTCTGATCAACATGCTGATGCTCTGGATGTTCGGCGCGCAGGAGGAACTGGACTGGGGATCGAAGAAGTTCGTCGAGTATTACTTCTTTTGCATCGTGGGCGCAGCGTTAACCACGATTGCCGTAGCTTACTCGCCAATTCCCGGGGTTAATCCTGGCACCGAAACTATCGGCGCTTCGGGCGGTGTTTACGGCATTTTGGTAGCGTTTGGGATGCTCTACGGCGACCGCGAGATTTTCATGTTCCCATTGCCTTTCATGATGAAAGCCAAATATATGGTTGCCATCATGATCGGGTTGGTCGTGATTGCGACTTTTCAGCCATCGCAGGGGGGCATCGCCAACTTTGCCCACTTAGGCGGCGCGCTCTTCGGCTTTCTCTACATCAAGTTTGTACCGCCAAAGGGGTTGCTATTCGGCACATCGGAGCGCTACTTCAGCATGCGCAATGCTTATTATCGCTGGAAGCGCCGGCGCGCCGCCCGCAAGTTCGAAGTCTACATGCGCAAATACAACCGCACCGTGACTTTCGACGAGCATGGTAACTACATTCCGCCGGATGAAATGGACAAAAAGAACGGCGGCTCCAAGTCCAGCTGGATTAATTAGAAACTCGACGAGGATGTTCGCGGATGACAATTCTGGTTATTGTCATTCCGAGCAAAGTCGAGGAACCTGCTGTTCCTGGGCTTACCCAAACCACTTCTGAAACTCCGCCAAAATTCTTCCCGGCAACGCCGCGTTCCTCGCCTTGCCCTTGAATCCTAAATCGTGCCCGACGCCCTCGACCGCGAATAACTTCGTCTTCGCTGGAATCAATTTGATCGCGCTCTCCATCTCGTCGATGGACCCAAACGGATCCCGCGTGCCATGCACAAAAAGTGCAGGCACTTGAATGTTCGGCAAATGCTGGGTGCGCAGTTGATCCGGCTTGCCCGGTGCATGCAGCGGATAAGAGAGCAGCAGTAAGCCGTTCACCAACTCCGGATCTTCCGCGCAAAGCATCGACGCCTGTCTTCCTCCATAGGATTGCCCACCCAGAAACGTTCGCCCGTTAGCTAGTTTGCGCATCGCGCCAACGGCATTTTTGAGGCCTTCCCGGTCGCGAGCGGCATCTCCCGGCCTTGGCGGACCGAATGACCGTGCCTGGCGAAACGGCAAGTCACATCTCAACACCGCAAATCCCGCGCTAGACAACGATTCTGCTAAGGCAATTAACAGCGGGCCTCGGGAATTTCCTCCCGCCCCGTGCGTCAGAACAAGACCGTCACGGACTGCACCCTGAGGCCGATGCAGAAATCCGCGCACCGGCGGATCGATCGATGCATCCGACAACGCCTCAAAATCGTCAGACATTTACAGCTCCGTCTCCGATAACGTCTCGTAAACTTTCGAAGTCTGAATTTCCTGGGCGATCTGAGACCAGCATTTCAATACCTCGAAGTCTTCCAAAGCCGCGCGTCTCGCCTCTTCTGACTTCCAATAACGCAAGAGAACAAACTGATTCTGTGAATTCAGGTCGTGGTAGAAAACATCGCGGCAGTACCCGCCTCGGGCGAGAGCGGCAGTCAACTCGCGAACTGCGTCGAGAAACGATTCCTCCCGTCCAGTTTGGGGTTCGAAGATCGCGATCGAAAGAATTTCCTTTGCCATCACTAATGACTCTCTCGGGCTTTACGCTTTTCTCGAGGCACCGCCGCCTTTGCTTCCTCAGCCGTCACGATATGAAACCGCATGAAATTCGTCGAGCCCGAGGACGTCTGCGTTCCCGCCACCACCCCCAGCACTTCTCCCGCGTGCACCCTCCCGCGGCGTAATAACTCTCGTTCCGCCGCACTCATCATCGCCTCGGCGTTGAGCGCTGGTTTGCAGCGCACCGGTGATATGCCCCAAAGAAGGTTCATCCAGTTGCAGACCGCCGGTACATGGCTAAAGGCGAAAATCGCAGCAGCCGGGCGGTATTTGGAGATCATGCGCGCAGTATTGCCAGTCTCGGTGAAAACGGCAATGGCCGCCATGTGCAGATCTTCGGCCGCGTGCGCAATCGATTCACAGATAGTCTCCGCGATGCTTAGCGAATGTTTCTCGCGTCGCTGACGGCGCTGCCATCCTCTCAAGCTCTGCTCTGCTTCGACGACGATCTTAGCCATCATCGCTACAGTCTCCCGAGGATATCGTCCGGTCGCGGTCTCTGCCGAGAGCATCACCGCGTCCGACCCATCGAAAATTGCGTTGGCCACATCGCTCGCCTCGGCTCTCGTAGGACGCGGGTTCTCGATCATCGATTCCAGCATCTGCGTGGCAGTGATCACCGGCTTTCGCCATTCCGCTGATCTGCGAATAACGTGCTTCTGGATCACCGGAACTTTTTCCGGCGGCAGCTCCACTCCCAGATCGCCGCGCGCCACCATTACTCCATCTGCGGCTTCGAAGATCTCTTCCAACTGCTCCAATGCTTGAGGCTTCTCCAGCTTCGCAATCACGGGAACGGAATAGCCACGATCCGCAATCGCCTGCTTCGCCATGCGCACATCGGCCGCTGATCGCACGAACGAAACCGCAACAGCGTCCACTTGATGTTCGAGGCCAAATCTGAGGTCCACTCGATCCTTGTCGGTGAGTGCCGGCACCGACAGCGCGATTCCCGGCAGATTGATGCCCTTGTGTTCTCCCAGCACTCCACCGTTTACAACTTTACACACCACGTCACGCCCACGCACGCTCTGTACTTGCAATTCGATCAGTCCATCCGAAAGCAAAATGCGCACGCCGGGCTGGACGTCCTTCGCCAAGCTAGTGAACGTTGTTGATAGGAGCGACGCTGTGCCTTCGATCTCGCGTGGAGTAATTGTTACCGTGGAACCGCTCGTCAGAGTAACCGGAACGTGGTCCTTGAGCGGCCCAGTGCGTATTTTCGGGCCAGGAAGGTCCTGCAGAATGCAAATGGTCCGCTCTTCCTGCTGGGCAACGCGTCGAAGCCTCTCAATGATGCGTCCGTGTTCTTCATGAGTTCCGTGAGAAAAGTTCAGACGGGCAACATCCATGCCCAGCCGCATGAGATCGCGTAAGGCAGCTTCCGTGTTGCACGAGGGCCCAATCGTGCAGATGATCTTGGCTCGCCGCGGCCGCGCGCCATTCCCAGCAAACTTCGTACCAGCGTTTCCTTTTGGCAAAATACTCCCCGATCAGAATTTCCAGAGAAGGGTTATTGTATCGCCTCGATTGGCTTGCAGGAGGTTATGACCCTGCGACCGGTGCGCTGATCTTCGGCGCAGCCATTTCCTTCAGCTCTTTTCCCAGCATGGCGCGTGGAAAGATCATGGCATTGAACTCGGCGCACACAAGAATAATCAAAGAGATCATATACATCCACACCAGCAATGCAATCGCCGCGCCCAGCGACCCGTAGATAATGCTGTAGTCCGCATAGCTTTGCAGATACCAGCCAAATAGAGCTGTTGCCAGGAACCACAATACGGTTGCCAATGTTGCTCCCGGTAAAACGCTGTGCCAGGGCTGAGTGCGCGGCACCGCATTGTGATAGATCAGCGCAATGACCGCAATACTCGTCAGGGTCGCGATGAGCCAGCGGATCGTTGTCCACATAAGCAGAATCAGCGGGCCGAATTCATGCCCTAGAGCGAATAGAATTCGCAGCTCAATGCGGCTGCCGAAGGCCACCAGCACGGTCGCGAACGTCATTGGAATTCCCGCCCCGATCACCAAGCTGAACGCAATCATGCGCTCTTTTACCAACCCCCAGATTTTAGGAAGCTGATAGGCATTGCGGAATCCCTCCATCCACGAGATAACCACGCCGGATCCGGTCCACAACGTGATGATGGAAGCGCTGATCAGCACGCTCAGGGGGCGTTGCAGGGAGGTCCCCTTCAAATATCCAAGGGCAGTGCTCGCTCCGGTCGGCAGAATCCGTCCCAAGGCATAAGAAATTTCGCGCACGTAGACTTCGGTTCTATGCGAGGTTGCTAGAACTGATCCTAAAACCAGCAGGGCGGGAAAGAAAGTGAGAATGGACGAGTAGGCGGACGCTTTGGCGACGGCAAAAGCATCGTGCTGAAACGCCCGCCAAAAGGCCAGTCGCAGCAACACCAGAAAGCGGCGAATCACCGGCCACATGGTCGAGCCTTCGGGAATGTCATACCACAACGAAATCTCCCGTTCGTCTCGCTCCGGCATTTTTTCTAGTTGTGCGTGCATTGGGTTCCAGAAAAGGCAAAGGGGCGGATTTCCCCGCCCCTCCACTTCTCCAGTAGTTTACTCCGCCGCCAATTCTTCGGTCTCGCCTTCATGCCGCATGAGTTCGAGGGCTCGCTCTGCTTCCTCGTAGGCCTGCGACACTTCCTCCTGCACCTTGGCTGCGGCTTCCTCCATTTCCGGCGAGAGCCGCACGTTTCGGTAGTATTCCATGCCAGTGCCGGCAGGGATGAGGCGTCCGACGATGACGTTCTCTTTCAAACCGCGCAGATGGTCCACTCGGCCGTTGATTGAGGCCTCGGTGAGCACGCGCGTGGTCTCCTGGAACGACGCTGCGGAGATAAACGAGTCGGTCGAGAGCGATGCCTTGGTGATGCCCAACAGTAGCGGCCGGCCGGTTGCCGGACGCCCGCCCTGCGAGATCACCCGCTCGTTCTCTTCGGCGAACTGGAATTTGTCGATCTGTTCTTCCAGCAGGAAGCGCGTATCGCCGACATCTTCCACCCGGCGCCAACGCATCATCTGACGCACAATCACTTCAATGTGCTTGTCACTGATGTTGACGCCCTGCAGCCGGTAGACTTCCTGGATTTCGTTCACCAGGTAAGCTTGCAGCTCCTTCTCGCCGAGCACGGCCAGAATGTCGTGCGGGTTGAGCGGACCATCCATCAGCGGTTCGCCCGCCCGGACGCGTTCGCCTTCCTGCACGTTGACGTGAACGCCGCGCGGTACCGAGTATTCCTTCTCGGTGCCGTTATCGGCCACCACGTAGATTTTGCGCATGCCCTTCGAAACCTCGCCGAACTTGACCGTGCCATCGATTTCGCTGATGACCGCAGTCTCGTGCGGTTTGCGCGCTTCGAACAATTCCACCACGCGCGGCAGACCGCCCGTGATGTCCTTGGTCTTGGTGGTCTCGCGCGGAATCTTGGCCAACACGTCGCCGGGATGTACCGTGTCACCGTCGGCAACCATCAAGTGCGCGCGTGAGGGCATCAGATAGCGCTTGCTGCTCTTGCCCTTGATGACGATCGCCGGCTGACGCTTCTCATCCGGGGAATCCGCCACCACGTGACGCGAAAGTCCAGTGACTTCGTCGACTTCTTCGTGCAGCGTGACCCCTTCTTGCAGGTCCTTAAACTGCACCGTGCCGCCGATTTCGGTCAGGATCGCGAAGGTGTATGGATCCCACTCAACCATGACTTGGCCAAGTGCGACCTGATTGCCATCGTCCACCTTCACTTTGGCGCCGTAAACAACCGAATAGCGCTCGCGTTCGCGGCCCTTGTCGTCGACCACCGCAATCGAGCCCTGCCGGTTCATGACAACCAGATCGCCGGCCTTCGACTTGACGGTCTGCAATCCGATAAACCGGACCGTGCCGTTGGTCTTCGCATCCAAGCGCGACTGCTCAGAGACGCGCGATGCCGTTCCACCGATGTGGAAGGTCCGCATCGTGAGCTGCGTGCCCGGTTCGCCGATCGACTGCGCTGCGATCACGCCCACCGCCTCGCCGAGTTCAACCAGACGTCCGGAGGCCAGGTTGCGGCCGTAGCACATGACGCACACGCCACGCTTCGATTCGCAAGTCAGCACCGAACGGATCTTCACTCGCTCGATACCCGCCGCCTGAATCGCTCCGGCGAGGTCTTCGGTGATTTCCTGGTTGATGTCGACCACCGTGTTTCCGTCGTAGTCCTTGATCTTCTCCAGCGATACGCGGCCGACAATTCGATCGCGCAACGGCTCGATGATCTCGCCCGCTTCCACGATGCCGGAAACGTAAATACCATCCACGGTTCCGCAATCGTATTCACTGATGATCACATCCTGCGCCACGTCGACCAGACGCCGCGTCAGATAGCCCGAATCGGCTGTCTTCAGCGCCGTGTCAGCCAAGCCCTTACGGGCGCCGTGCGTCGAGATGAAGTATTGCAGCACGGTCAGCCCTTCACGGAAGTTCGCTGTGATCGGCGACTCGATGATTTCGCCCGACGGCTTCGCCATCAAGCCGCGCATGCCGGAGAGCTGGCGAATCTGCTGTTTCGATCCGCGAGCGCCGGAGTCGGCCATAACGTAAATCGGATTGATGACGCCTTCCTTGTCGAGCTTCTGCATCTCGCCGAACATCTCGTCAGCGACCTTTTCTGTAATCGCCGACCAGATTTCGATGACCTTGTTATAGCGCTCGCCGTTGGTGATCGCGCCATCCAGATACTGCTGCATGACGTTGACCACTTGCTTCTCGGCGTCGCGCACCAGGACCTTCTTGCTGTCTGGAATGACCATGTCGTCGATGCCGATGGACAGGCCTGCGCGAGTCGCAAAGCGGAAGCCCAGTTCCTTCACTTCGTCCAACATCTTGACCGTGACTTCCAGCCCGTATTGGAGGTAGCAGAAGCTCACCAGCGCGCCGATGCCTTTCTTCTTGAGCAGGCCGTTAATATAAGGCATGCCCTTCGGAAGATGATCGTTCAAAATCGCGCGGCCCACAGTCGTGTTGAGGAACGCACGATCGTAGGTCACAGGATCGGTATGGGTGATGTCTTGATCGTCGTACGCCTGGGTCAAGTCGATGACTTCGCCCGTGTAGCGCAGACGAATCGGAGTCAGCGTTTCAATCTCGCCGGCTTCGAGCGCCAACAGCACTTCTTCAATGTTGGCAAACGACCGGCCTTCGCCCTTGGCTCCTGGCTTGCCTTTGGTCAGGTAGTACAAACCGAGAACCATGTCCTGCGTGGGCACGGTGATCGGATGACCGGATGCCGGCGACAGAATGTTATGCGAAGACAGCATCAGAACGCTGGCTTCGACCTGCGCTTCCGGAGACAGCGGAATGTGGACCGCCATCTGGTCGCCGTCGAAGTCGGCGTTGAACGCCGTGCAAACCAGTGGGTGAATCTTGATCGCCTTGCCTTCCACCAATACCGGTTCGAACGCCTGGATGCCCAGGCGGTGCAGGGTTGGAGCGCGGTTCAACAGGACCGGGTGATCTTTAATGACTTCTTCCAGGATGTCCCAAACGATCGGGTCTTGCTGCTCCACCATTTCCTTGGCTTGCTTGATGGTCGTGCAGTGGCCTGTCTGTTCCAGCCGGTGATAAATGAACGGCTTGAATAGTTCCAGCGCCATCTTCTTCGGCAAACCGCACTGGTGCAGCTTCAGCTCTGGCCCAACCACGATAACCGAACGTCCGGAGTAATCCACGCGCTTGCCCAGCAGGTTCTGGCGGAAGCGGCCCTGCTTGCCCTTTAACGTATCGGAGAGCGACTTCAGCGGGCGATTGTTGGCGCCGCGCAGCACGCGGCCACGGCGTCCGTTGTCGAACAGCGCGTCCACCGCCTCCTGCAGCATGCGCTTTTCGTTGCGCACGATAACTTCTGGCGCGTGCAGGTCCATCAGCTTCTTCAACCGGTTGTTACGATTGATGACTCGGCGATAGAGATCGTTCAGATCCGAAGTGGCAAAGCGCCCGCCATCAAGTGGAACCAACGGCCGCAGCTCCGGTGGAATCACCGGAATCACATCCAGGATCATCCAGAACGGCTTGTTGCCGCTCTTACGGAACGCCTCGACCACTTTCAACCGCTTGGCATACTTGAGCCGCTTCTGCAGCGAGTTCTCGTTCTTCATCTTCTCGCGGAGTTCAGTCGAGAGACCCTCGATGTCCACCCGCTTGAGAAGTTCTTTAATCGCTTCCGCGCCCATCATGGCTTTGAATCCCGCAGGACGATATTGCTGATCCAGTTCGCGGAACTTGGCTTCGTCTTTAATAACTTCGCGGTCGCGGACCGGGGCATCGCCCGGCTCGACTACGACGTAGGCTTCGAAGTACAGCACGGATTCGAGGTCGCGCAAAGAAATGTCGAGCAGGTGTCCGATGCGGCTTGGCAAACCCTTGAAGAACCACACGTGCGAGCAGGGGGAAGCCAGCTCGATGTGGCCGAGACGCTCGCGGCGAACTTTCGATAGGGTCACTTCTACGCCGCACTTGTCGCAGATCACGCCCCGGTGCTTCATGCGCTTGTACTTGCCGCACAAACACTCCCAGTCGGTTACCGGGCCAAAGATGCGGGCGCAAAACAATCCATCGCGCTCCGGTTTGAAGGTGCGATAGTTGATGGTTTCCGGTTTGGTCACCTCGCCGTGCGACCAGCTCCGGATCTTTTCCGGAGAAGCCAGGCTGATGCGGATTGCATCAAAATCGGCGATAGGACTTGCTAGGTCAAAGGGGCTCGATCGGAACATGTTCCTCCACTTCCTGCGGCTGTTCGCCGCCGCGCGCGGCTCCTAGTTAGCGTCGTTGGTCCTTGGCCGTTGGTCAAGACCAGCGAATCGATTTGGCCCGCAGTTCAGGAGCACTACTACGGGTTCAGTTCTCAAAATCTCTTCCACTCAAGTCGCCGGTCGTTGGCCAACGGCGAAGAGCCAACGACCAACGACGGGTTTCCTAATCTGCGGCTGCCATCGCGATCGGCTTGCGTTCGCCGGCCTTGATCAACTCCACATCCAGGCACAGTGACTGCAATTCGCGAATCAGCACGTTGAACGATTCCGGCACGCCCGGCTCCATGGCAGCTTCGCCCTTGACGATGGCCTCGTAGATCTTGGTGCGGCCATAAACGTCGTCGGACTTTGCCGTCAGCAATTCTTGCAAGATGAACGCCGCGCCATACGCTTCCAGCGCCCAAACTTCCATTTCTCCGAACCGCTGGCCTCCGAACTGCGCCTTGCCACCCAAAGGTTGTTGGGTAATCAGAGAATAGGGTCCGATGGAACGCGCATGAATCTTGTCGTCCACCAAATGCGACAGCTTGAGCATGTAAATGTAACCAACCGTGACTGGCTGCTCGAAGCGGTCGCCGGTCATGCCGTCGTGCAGATACGTTTTGCCCGACTCCGGCAATCCTGCCGACCGCAACAGAGCCTTGATCTCGGATTCTCTCGATCCATCGAACACCGGCGAACCGGTGAAAACTCCGCGCTGTAGTGTTGGCGCGATCGCCATCAACTCGTCATCGGGGAGATCGGCAACCGTGTCCGCCAGCACCGTGTCTTTGAACAGCGCTTTCAGTTCCCGGCGAATCGCTTCCTCTTTCGAGTTCTCTTTCAGCATCTGTGAGATCTTCTCGCCCAGGTCGTGTCCTGCCCAGCCGAGGTGGGTTTCAAGAATCTGGCCGACGTTCATGCGGGAAGGTACGCCCAACGGGTTGAGCACGATTTCTACCGGCGTTCCGTCCTCGAGGTACGGCATATCCTCATCAGGCAGAATCCGGGCAATCACGCCCTTGTTGCCGTGACGGCCGGCCATCTTGTCCCCAACACTGAGCTTGCGCTTCATCGCGATATAGACTTTCACCAGCTTGATCACGCCCGGCGGCAGTTCGTCGCCCTTGGTGAGTTTTTCTTTCTTCTCGTTGACGATCTTCTTGAGCACATCGATCTGACGCGAAGTCATCTCTTCGATCTCGTCGATCTGCTCGTTCACCCGCGGATCCTTATCCGCGTACTTGATGCGTTTGAGGTTACGGGTCGAGATGCGTTCAATCGTTTCGCGATCGAGGACGGTCTCTTTGGTCAGCAAACGCTTATTGGTCCGCTCGTCGTGCAGGTCGGCTTGCACGGTCTTGCCGCCCAGGATGTTCTCCAACCGCTTCAGGCGTTCGTCGGTAAGAATCCGGATTTCATCCGACAGGTTCTTATCCAACTTCGCCACCTGGGCGGCTTCGATCGCCTTTGCACGCTCGTCCTTCTCCTGCCCCTTGCGAGAGAAAATCTTGACATCAACGATCACGCCTTCGATTCCCGGCGGACAATATAGCGAAGCATCGCGCACGTCACCGGCTTTTTCGCCGAAGATCGCGCGCAGCAGCTTTTCTTCCGGAGTGAGCTGAGTTTCGCCCTTCGGAGTTACCTTACCTACCAGAATGTCACCCTGCTTCACCGTCGCGCCGATGCGGATCACGCCGGCTTCATCCAGATTTCGCAGCATGGACTCGCTGACGTTCGGAATGTCGCGCGTGACCTCTTCTGGCCCCAGCTTTGTGTCGCGCGATTCCAGTTCGAACTCCTCGATGTGCACCGAGGTGTAGTAATCCTCTTTTACAAGCTTCTCGGAGACCAGGATCGCGTCTTCAAAGTTGTAGCCGCGCCATGGCATGAACGCGACCAGAACGTTTCTTCCCAGCGCCAACTCGCCGTGATCGGTGCAAGGTCCGTCAGCGATGACCTGTCCTTTGATCACGCGCTGGCCCTTCTTCACCACTGGCTTCTGATTGATGCAAGTGTTCTGGTTGGAACGCTTGAATTTCGTCAGCTGATAGATGTCGCTGCCGACTTCGCGCGATAGCTGTCCGGGATGGTGCTCGCCTTCCACGCGCACGATGATTCGCTCGGAGTCGACCGAATCGACCATGCCATTCCGGCGGGCAAGAACGACGGCTCCCGAGTCACGAGCCGTGACACCTTCCATTCCCGTGCCGACGATCGGTGCTTCCGCCCTGAGCAGCGGCACCGACTGCCGTTGCATGTTCGCGCCCATCAGCGCGCGGTTCGCGTCGTCATGCTCCAGGAACGGCACGAGCGATGCGGCAACGGACACCAACTGCTTCGGGCTCACGTCGATGTAGTCGACTTCATCCCGATTGACCAGCACGAAGTTGCCGGCCTTACGGGCATTGACCAGATCGCCCACGATCTTGCCTTTGTCATCCAGTTCGACGTTCGCCTGGGCAATTACGTGCCGGTCTTCTTCCCAAGCCGACAGGTAGAAGGAGTAGGGCTCAATATCGACCGGCTTCTTGCGCCGCTCTTTCAGCTCATTATTCTGTTTCTCGATCTCGTGCTTCTCCACATGATCGCCGACCTTGTGGTCGCTGTCACCGGCGTTGACCACGGTTACAAAGTCCACCACGCGTCCGCCCTTAATCCTGCGATAAGGTGACTCGATAAATCCGTAATCGTTGATGCGTGCATAGCAACTCAGCGAAGAGATCAGGCCGATGTTCGGACCTTCCGGCGTCTCAATCGGGCAGATTCGACCGTAGTGCGTCGGGTGCACGTCTCGAACCTCGAATCCGGCACGTTCACGCGACAGACCGCCCGGCCCAAGCGCCGACAAACGCCGCTTGTGCGTGATTTCCGAGAGCGGATTCGTCTGGTCCATAAACTGCGACAACTGCGACGATCCGAAGAATTCGCGGATCGCAGCCATCACCGGCTTAGCATTCACCAAATCGTGCGGCATAGCCGTCGACATTTCCTGGTAGACGCTCATCTTTTCCTTGATGGCGCGTTCCATGCGGACCAGGCCGATGCGGAACTGGTTTTCGAGCAGTTCGCCGACCGCGCGCACACGGCGGTTGCCCAGGTGATCGATGTCATCCACCGCGCCGATGTTCTTCCGAAGCTTCAGCAAGTAACGAATCGTTGCATAGAAATCTTCCGGCTCAAGCGTGCGGTTCTCGAGGTTCGTGGCATCGTTCTTCTCGAACAGCTTGATGTTGAACTTCAGGCGGCCCACGCGCGAGAAATCGTACTTGCGTGGATCGAAGAACATGCCGTGGAACAAGGCCGTAGCCGTATCGAGCGTCGGCGGATCGCCCGGACGCAGCTTGCGGTAAATCTCGATCAGCGCTTCCTGAGGCGTATCTACCGAGTCACGCTTTAGCGTCTGGCTAATGACCGTACCCACATCGTCGCGTTCGGGGAAGAACAGGTTCAGTTCAACCACACCTGCCGATTCGATAATTTTCGACAGCTTGTCGGCCGTTAATTCGGCGTTTGCTTCGAGCAGGACTTCGCCCGTCGTGGTATCGACTACATCGCTTGCCGTCCACGCGCCTTCGAGATCGGTAACGTCAACTTCGATTTCGCTGATCTTCGCTTTTTGAATTTCCTTCAGCACTGCACCCGTGATCTTTCGTCCAGAGTGCGCGACCTCGTCGCCCGACTTGCTCTTGATGCTATGGGCGAGCTTCATACCGACCAGGTTCGTCGCCTTCTCGCCGGCAGGATCGAGCGTCCAAAAAAGCTTCTTGTCGCGAATCGCCAGCCGGTCGACCGTGTAGAACGTTCGCAGAATGTCCTCGCTCGAACGCAGTCCCAAAGCGCGCAGGAAAATCGTACCCAGGAACTTGCGCTTGCGGTCGATGCGCACATACAGGACGTTCTTCTGGTCGTATTCAAACTCAACCCACGATCCGCGATAGGGAATGATCTTGCCCAGGAAGTAGGTGCGATTGTTCGCGGTCTCGAAGAACACGCCCGGAGAGCGGTGCAACTGGCTGACGATCACGCGCTCGGTGCCATTAATAATGAAGGTGCCGTTATCGGTCATCAGCGGCACATCGCCAAAAAACACTTCCTGCTCTTTGATGTCGCGAATGGAGCGGTTGCCGGTCTCGGCGTCTTTGTCAAAAATCGTTAACCGCATCGTGACCTTGAGTGGCGCGGAGTAAGTCATGCCGCGCTCTTCGCACTCGGCCACGTCGTATTTGAGTTGCAGCCCGACTGGGTCGCCGCACTTGTTGCAGAAATCCGGCGTATTTGCGTTGTACGTGCCGCACTTGGTGCAAAGCACGTCGCCGGGATGGAATGGGTCGGTGATGACCGTCGATCCGCAGTTCTTACAAGTAGTGCGGAGGTGGTGCAGTCCTTTGAGGTGGCCGCACTTGCACTCCCAGTTGCCGATCGCGTAATCCACGAACTCCAGTTGCGAAACGTTGCGGAAGTCGGTAATCGGAAACACCGACTGAAACACCGCCTGCAGTCCGCCATCTTCGCGTTCGCTCGGCAAGCGGTCCATCTGCAGGAAGCGGTCGTAGGAGCGCTTTTGTACCTCGATCAAGTTGGGAATCTTGATGGTTGCCGGAATTTTGGAAAAATCGAAGCGTGTGCGGAATCCGTTGCTCTTTGACATTCAGATGACTCCAACTTTCATGCGCGGCGGCCCATTGCGGGCCCCGCGAAATGTTAAGGCGCAGCCGACGCGCCGGAACCTCAATGACAGGAAAGCGTGGACAAACGACTAAGCGCCCGTAAGGACATGCGTCCCCTCAGGCGCCGTGTGCGGCGTTTTGCCTGTGTTGAAATGTGTCGTTTCCGCGCCAGTATCTAAGGCCTGTTCCCGTTTCGCCCTGCCCGCGAAACAGTTGCCAACTCGTTCCCGCGACCACGCGCCTTATACAACAGCTTGAGGACGCAGTCAACCCGATGCAGTTCGCGTCGTTATTACTGTAGATGCTAACACCAACGCGAAAGCTTCACCAGATAGATCGTTGTAACTCCTTAAACTTGCATTCAAGCGAGGCCGGGTGTCACCACCCGGCTCCCTGTCGAATTGATGCCGCCAAGACGCCGTGGAACGCGGCTACTTCACTTCCACAGTCGCCCCTGCTTCGGCGAACTTCTTCTTGATGCTCTCCGCTTCGTCCTTGGAGACGCCTTCCTTCACCGTCTTGGGAGCGCCATCGACTAAGTCCTTGGCCTCCTTCAGGCCCAAGCTGGTGACTTCGCGTACCGCCTTGATGACGTTGATCTTGTTCGCGCCCACATCCTTCAGAACGACCGTGAATTCGGTCTTTTCCTCGGCCGGAGCCGCCGCGGCTGCTCCACCCCCGCCTGCCATGACCACCGGGGCTGCGGCCGCCGCCGAAACTCCGAGCTTCTCTTCCAATCTCTTCACCAGAGCCGCCGCATCGAGCAACGACAACCCTACAATTTGATCTTCTAACTGCTGCAAATCCGCCATGTCTGTTCTCCAGTCTTTGTAGTTATCAGTTTGCTGATTTCGTTATCCGTCAGCCAAGTTTCCAGTGCGACCAGCCTCGCTTCTCAGCGCCAGACAACGCCAAGATTCGAATCCCGCAACCCTTGACCACCTGATAACAGAACTCTTAGTTGGTAATTGAGTAATCGGGTGCCGACCCAATTACGCAACCTTGTTATGCCTCTTTAAACTTGTTTTCCTTCACGCCCTGGTTCACCACCACCGCCAGGTTCCGGCCGACAGCGTTCATCGCTGTCACCAAACGTTGCGCCGGAGCGTTGATCAGGAAGAGCAGCTTCGCATAAATCTCTTCCTTCGCCGGCATCGTGGCCAGCGCCTTGATCTCATCGATCGAGATAACGCGCCCTTCAACCACACCCGCCTTGAAAGTAAATTCCGGATTGTCTTTGGCGTACTTCGACAGCGCCTTTGCCAATGCCACAGGATCGCCCGTCGTATAGGCAATCGAGGTTACGCCGGAAAGGTCCTTCAACACGCCTTCGGCTTTGGTGCCCTTGGCGGCGCGCTCAGCGAGGGTGTTCTTTACGACTGCGTACTTGGCGCCGGAACTCCGCAACGTCTTGCGCAGCTCAAAATCCTGCGCCACCGTGAGCTTGGCGTAGGTCGTCACCACCAGGCTTGACACCGCTTGCAGTTCTTTGCTCAGCTTCTCAATCTGTTCGGTCTTTTTCTCTCTTGTAACCGCCATGTTCAATCCCCTTATCGTGTCACGTGGGGACAGCCGCCTAGGCTGTCCGGGCCGACCGCAGGTCGACAGTTCTAAACCTTCGCCGCCACTTCCAACGGGCTGGTGTCAATCATGATCCCCGGCCCCATTGACGAGCTCAGATAGCAGCCCTTCACATACTTGCCCTTCGCCACCGTCGGCTTCGCCTTCACCACGCTGGTGATCAGCACCGTCGCGTTCTCAATCAGTTTGTCGGGCGTAAAGGAAATCTTGCCTACCGGGCAATGCACCAGCGCCGTCTTGTCAGTGCGGAACTCCACTTTGCCGGCCTTTACTTCCTGGACCGCCTTCGCCACATCGAAGGTGACGGTCCCGGTCTTTGGGTTCGGCATCAGACCTTTCGGACCAAGAACTTTTCCCAACCGACCAACTGATTTCATAACGTCTGGCGTGGCAATCAGAGCGTCGAAATCGGTCCAGTTTTCCTTATTTATCTTCTCGACCATCTCTTCGCCGCCGACGAAATCCGCTCCGGCCTGCTCGGCTTCTTTGACCTTCTCGCCGGTTGCTATTACTAAAACCTTCTTCGATTTGCCGAGCCCATGCGGTAGAACCACCGTTCCACGAACCATCTGATCGGCGTGTTTGGGATCCACTCCCAAACGCATGGTGACTTCGACCGTCTCGTCGAACTTGGCGAACTTCACTTTCTGCAGCAGCGGCACCGCGTCTTTCAACAAATAGGGCCGCTGTTCCACCGCTTCCCGCGCCTTGGTAATGTTTTTCCCTGACTTTTTCATTTGTTTCCTCGTCTCCCACCGCTCATCGGCATTTCGAGGAGCCGTAGTATTGATGACTAAATCACAAAATTGCAAAACTACCCAACCACCTCAATTCCCATCGACCGCGCCGTGCCCCGCACGCTCCGGATCGCCGACTCAACCGAAGCCGCATTCAAATCCGGCATCTTCTGCTTGGCAATGTCCTCGACCTGCTTAAGCGTCACCTTGCCGACCTTGTCCTTGTTCGGCGAGCCAGACCCCTTGGCGATCCCGGCGGCCCGTTTCAGCAGAATCGAAGCCGGCGGCGTCTTCGTAATGAAAGTGAACGAGCGGTCACTGTAAACGCTGACGACCACCGGAATGATCAGACCTTCGAGTTCCTTCGCGCCCGTCTTGGCGTTGAATTGCTTGCAGAACTCCATAATGTTGATCTGCGCCTGGCCCAACGCGGGCCCCACCGGCGGTGCCGGCGTCGCCTTGCCCGCCGCAATTTGTAACTTCACCGAACCTGTAACTTTTTTTGCCATAATTTCAATCCAGGCCTGCTCAACCGATGCAGGTCAATTCAACTTCCTTTACTCCGTGATCGTCCCCAACGCCAAACCGATTGTCGGGACTAATTTCTTCTGGACCGGATCGGCTGCCAGGCCGAGCCCTTCGATTGTATGCGCACCTATCACTTCCATATCGCTGCGCTCAGCAATTACGACCGTATCCGGGCCGCTAAATCCGTCGCTTCCGACCCAAACTGCCGCGGTGTCGCGCTCAATGATGGAACCATCCATCGCGCGAAATCCCATGCGACGCAATACTTGCGCCCCTACGCGCTCTAGCCGTTCGCGATGGATCCAGGAAAATGCGGCCCCGGTATCGACCATGGCCACAATTTCTTCCGTCCTCTCCGGAGCGCCGGGATTCCACACTCGCAACTTGGCGCTGAAGGTACCCATAAACCACCTACGCCACTTTTTCTACTTGATTGAATTCCAGCTCCACCGGAGTCGACCGTCCGAAGATAGTCACCATCACTTTTAGCGTCTCCCGGTCTTCGTTCACCTCGTCCACTACTCCGGTAAAGCTGGCGAACGGCCCTTCGGTAATTCGAACAGACTCGTTCTTTTCAAACTTGACTTTCAGCTTAGGCTTATCTCTCGCCTCATCGACCCGATAGACGATGTGCTGAACCTCTTCCTCGGAGAGCGGTGTCGGCTGCTGCCCAGTGCCAACGAATCCCGTCACCCGCGGCGTCGCCTTTACCACGTGCCAAACGTGGTCGTCCATGTCCATCTCGACGAGCACGTATCCCGGATAGAACATGCGCTCGCTGGTGTACTTCTTGCCGCCACGAACTTCAGTGACCGCTTCCGTCGGAATCAGCACTCGGCCAATTTTGTCCTGCAGGCCAAACGCTTGTACGCGCGTCTCGAGCGACTCCTTCACCTTACGCTCGAACCCAGAATACGAGTGGATGATGTACCACTTCATATTGGGATTACGCGGCGTTTCCGTCGCTGCACCAGCCTCGGGAGCTTGCGCTTCGTTTTCCCCAGTTGCTTGTTTTTCTTCGTCCGCCATTGGGTGCTCTAACACCTGCGCTGCATTTTTCTTTGTCATCGATGCGTCAGATACTTGAACAAATAATTAATCGCGTTGCCGATCGTATTGTCGACAATCCAGAAATACAGCCCGAACAGGAAAACCGTAATGATGACCACAATCGTCGTGGCGCGGACATCCTTATACGAGGGCGCGGTAACTTTCCGCATCTCCGTCCGCACATCGTTGTAAAAAGTCTTGACTCGTTCCGGCCAGGATTTGACCGACGTCATCAGCTGGTTTTGTTCCGTCATTGTGGCCATCTTCAACTTCTCTCTTCCTGCTGCTTCGTTCGTTCTAACTCCAAAACTCTGGCAGGGGCGGAGGGATTCGAACCCCCAAGTTCGGTTTTGGAGACCGACAGTTTAACCGTTGAGCTTACGCCCCTGTTCGTGTAGCGCGGACGCCTCGTCCGCGCACCGTTATTTCACTTCTTTATGCGGCGTATGCTTCCGGCAACGGCGGCAGAATTTCTTCATCTCCAACCGGTCCGGTGTAGTCTTGCGGTTCTTCGTCTTCGAATAGTTCCGCTCTTTGCAATCGCCGCACTGCATCGTAATGATCTCTCGGGGCATTTGAAAACCGCTCCTGACTGTGACTGAGAACCGAGAACTCAGAACCGGTTCTGCAAATTCAAAATTAAGAAGTCAGAGTGCAAAAGCTACATTCCCGCTTTCCATTACTTTTGCATTCTTACTTCGAACTTCTCCGTTACTTAATGATCTCCGCGATCGTTCCCGCGCCGACCGTGTGGCCGCCTTCACGAATCGCGAACCGTAAACCTTTTTCCATGGCCACGGGCGTGATCAGCTCGATCTCCAGGCTCACGTTGTCACCAGGCATGACCATCTCTGTGCCCGAAGGAAGTTCCGCTACTCCGGTCACGTCCGTTGTCCTCAGATAGAACTGCGGCCGATAGCCCTTAAAGAACGGCGTATGCCGTCCGCCTTCTTCTTTCGTCAAGATGTAGACTTCCGCCTTGAACTTGGTGTGCGGTGTGATCGATCCCGGCTTCGCCAGCACCATGCCGCGCTCCACATCGTCTTTGCCGATGCCGCGTAGCAACAGTCCGGCGTTATCGCCCGCCAAGCCTTCATCGAGTTGCTTTTTGAACATCTCGACCCCGGTGACAACCGTCTTGCGGGTATCGCGGAAGCCGACAATTTCCACTTCCTCGCCGACCTTCACCTTGCCGCGCTCGATTCTTCCCGTCACCACCGTTCCGCGGCCTGAAATCGAGAAAATATCTTCGATCGGCATCAGGAACGGCTTTTCCAGCTCGCGCTGCGGCTGCGGCACGTACTCATCCACCGCCTTCATCAGCTCGTCAATCTTAGTTTCCCACTTCGCTTCGCCGTTCAAGGCGCCCAGAGCCGAGAGCCTGACCACAGGAACCTTGTCCCCGGGGAACTGATACGTCTTCAGCAGTTCACGAACTTCGAGTTCGACCAGGTCGAGCAACTCGGGATCGTCGACCGCATCGCACTTGTTCAGCGCTACGACGATGTACGGCACTCCGACCTGACGAGCGAGCAGCACATGTTCGCGGGTCTGCGGCATGGGACCGTCGGTTGCCGCTACTACGAGAATCGCGCCATCCATCTGCGCCGCGCCGGTAATCATGTTCTTGATGTAGTCGGCGTGGCCGGGACAGTCGACGTGCGCATAGTGCCGGTTCGCCGTCTCATACTCGACGTGCGCCGTCGCGATGGTGATACCGCGGGCCTTTTCTTCCGGCGCATTGTCGATCGAATCGAATGACCGGAACTGGATCTTGGGGTTGTGCTTGGACAACACCTTGGTGATCGCCGCCGTCAACGTGGTCTTGCCGTGATCGATGTGACCGATCGTGCCTACGTTGCAGTGCGGCTTATTGCGTTCAAATTTTTCCTTCGCCATTTCCTTTGCCTCTAGCTCCTAAGCTCTTAGCTCAAACCTATTTCCCCACGGTTTTTCCCTGCACACGGGCGATGATCTCTTCCGTCACCGAGCGCGGGGCTTCCTCGTAGCGTGCAAAGTGCATCGAGTATTCGGCGCGCCCCTGGGTGCTTGAACGCATGTGGGTCGCGTAACCAAACATTTCCGACAACGGCACAATGGCCTTGATCACCTGCGAACCGGCGCGGTGCTCCATACCCTCGATGCGCCCACGGCGTGAACTCAGATCGCCCATGATGGTTCCCGCGAAATCTTCCGGGGTTACTACTTCGACCGCCATTACCGGCTCAAGAATCACCGGGCTGGCTTTGCGAGCAGCCTCTTTGAAAGCCATCGAGCCGGCAATTTTGAAAGCCATTTCGTTCGAATCGACATCATGATAGCTGCCGTCGTAGAGCGTGGCTTTCACATCGACCATGGGGTAGCCGGCGAGAACTCCACCTTCCATCGCTTCCTGCATACCCTGGTCGATCGGCTTGATGTATTCCTTCGGCACCGTACCGCCGACGATCTCGTTGATGAACTCGTATCCCTTGCCGGGCTCGTTCGGTTCGAGGCGAATCTTCGCGTGGCCATACTGGCCGCGGCCGCCGGTCTGGCGAATGTATTTGCCCTCGGCTTCCGAATGTTTACGGATGGTTTCGCGATATGCAACTTGCGGCTTGCCGACGTTGGCCTCGACTTTGTACTCGCGCATCATGCGGTCAACAATGATTTCGAGGTGCAACTCACCCATGCCGCTGATGATGGTCTGTCCGCTGTCCGGGTCAGTGTGAACCTTGAAGGTTGGGTCTTCCTGGGCCAGCTTGGAGAGAGCCATGCCCATTTTTTCCTGGTCGGCTTTGGTCTTCGGTTCGACAGCGACTGAGATGACCGGCACTGCGAATTCGATCGATTCGAGAACGATGGGATGTTTTTCGTCGCAAATCGTGTCGCCGGTGGAAACGTTCTTGAGACCGACGACCGCGCAAATATCGCCCGCCAGAATTTCCTGAATGTCTTCGCGCTTGTTGGCATGCATCTTCAGCAGGCGGCCAATGCGCTCAGTGCGCTGCGTGCGCGCGTTGAGCACGCCTTCGCCGGACTTCAACTGTCCGGAGTAAACGCGGATAAAGGTCAACTGGCCGACGAATGGATCGGCCATGATCTTGAAAGCCAAGGCCGAGAATGGCTCTTTGTCATCGGCCTTGCGAATAATTTCAGCGCCAGTGTCGGGATTTTTGCCGGTAATGGGACGGGTATCAAGCGGGGAGGGCAGATAGTCCACAACGGCATCGAGCAGAGGCTGAATTCCTTTGTTCTTGAAGGCCGTTCCCAAAACCACCGGGAATAGCTTCAGGGCGATCGTCGACTTGCGCAGCGAGGACCGCAACTCTTCCGGCGAGATGTTTTCGCCTTCGAGAAATTTGTGCAGCATGTCGTCGTCATTCTCGGCGACGGTTTCGACCAGCTGGGTACGGAAGGCCTCGGCTTTCTTCTTGAGATCAGCAGGTATTTCTTCGGTCGCGTATTCAGCTCCGAGCGTCTCGTCGTTCCATACGATGGCTTTCATGTCGATCAGATCGATGACGCCCTTGAACTTATCTTCCTGGCCGATGGGAATCTGAACAGCAACCGGACGAGCGCTAAGGCGCTTACGGATGGTATCGATGGCGTGCTCGAAGTCGGCACCCATCTTGTCGATTTTGTTGATGAAGCAAATGCGCGGAACGCCGTATTTATCGGCTTGACGCCATACTTTTTCCGACTGCGGCTGAACGCCGTGGACGGCGTCAAACACAGCCACCGCTCCATCGAGAACACGCAGCGAACGCTCGACTTCGGCGGTGAAGTCGACGTGACCGGGAGTATCAATAATATTGATGCGAATGTCGCGCCAGGTACAGGTGGTCGCGGCGGACGTGATGGTGATGCCACGCTCTTGCTCCTGCTCCATCCAATCCATGGTCGCAGTGCCTTCATGGACCTCTCCGATGCGATGCGTTCTTCCGGTATAGAAAAGAATGCGCTCGGTCGTAGTGGTCTTGCCGGCATCGATGTGGGCCATGATGCCGATGTTCCTGCAACGCTCTAATGGGACTGTTCTTGGCACGAGTTACTCTTAACTTTCTGGGGCTCCGAAAAAAATCCGTCCTTGGTCGTTTCGCTCAGGCTTCCAGCTAGAAGCTAATAGCTAGAAACTGCGGCGCTTCGCGCCGCCTACCACCGATAGTGCGCGAAGGCTTTATTGGCTTCCGCCATGCGGTGGACGTCTTCTTTCTTCTTGATGGCGCTGCCGCGGTTGTTTGCGGCATCGAGCAGTTCGTTCGTCAACTTGTCGATCATGCCTTTTTCGCCACGGCCGCGAGAGTAAGTGATCAGCCAGCGAATCGCGAGCGAAGTACGGCGGTCGGCATTGACTTCCACCGGCACCTGGTAGTTTGCGCCACCCACGCGGCGAGTCTTGACCTCCAGCAGGGGCTTGCAGTTCTCGACTGCTTTGGTGAAGAGCTTCAGCGGTTCGTCGTTGCCTTTTTTCTGAAGATTCTGCAGCGAGGTGTAGAAGATTTTCTGCGCTGTGCTCTTCTTGCCGCCCCACATCATGGAGTTAACAAATTTCGTTACCAGGTCCGATCCGTAAATTGGATCGGCTTCGACTCCGCGTTTTGCGATATGTCCTTTACGAGGCATTTCAGCTTCCAGCTCCTAGCTTTGAGCTCTGCAATCCACAAATCCTGGCCGAGGACCAACCACCTATGACCGACGACTACTTCGGTCTCTTGGCACCGTACTTCGATCTTCCCTGCTTGCGATTGGCGACGCCAACTGCGTCGAGCGTGCCGCGAATCACGTGATAGCGAACACCAGGAAGATCTTTCACGCGGCCACCACGAATCAGCACAATCGAGTGCTCCTGCAAGTTATGACCAACGCCGGGGATGTAAGTGGTGACTTCGATCCCATTGGTCAAGCGAACGCGAGCCACTTTACGCAACGCCGAATTCGGCTTCTTTGGCGTTTGCGTGTACACGCGGGTACAGACGCCGCGCTTCTGCGGGCATCCCTGCAACGCGGGACTCGCCGTTTTGTATCGCGGCCGCTTGCGACCGGCACGCACCAATTGATTAAAGGTCGGCACGCTTTCCTGCTCCTCGGCAGCGCCCGTTCGCGCCACTTCTGGCGCAAGGCGCAGCTTCTCGTTTCCCCTTACAGGGTCTGGATGGCAAATCGCCAACCATGCTTTCCGCGAGCAAAGCTCAAGGAAAATTGTTACGTACGCTTCGGACTAACGCTGCCGACGGTGGCGCCACGCCTAAACAGGAGGCGCTCCGTTTCGTCAGCTTTGCCCCGCATCGCCTTCCAATAGGAGGAAGAACCGCAGGGCGTTTCAGCGAGGGCATCTTCGGATCGATTCCGAAAATGTTAATCTTTAGGGCTCAACTGCTTTCTTTGGGACTTTCGCGCAACGATCAACGCGCGAAAATCAGCGCTCTTACAGGTAACCCAGAATCAACTCGCGGAACCTGACAAATATAACAATTCCAATCGCTAGTCGTCAACCTGTGGCATCTCACTATCTTCAACCAAGGCCATGAGCGCCTGTCTTCCCTTCCCCTGTTGCTGAAAAAGCTTAAGTGCATCTAGACTGGAAAATTCTCAGCGAAATGCAAGCTCGCCTGTGGGTCGACCACAAGGGCGGGGAGGGTGCATGGTGAGGTTGAGTCGTCGCATAGGTGTGGCAAGGCTTGCCACGCTTTTGGTATTGATAACCCTAGGTCTTTCCGGCTGTCATAAGGGAACGGGCACTGCAATACAAACGTACCCGCCAGCGGCCAGCGTTACGCTCGCGCCGGCAAATGCGGTTTCGCTGGAACTGGGGACAGACACAGCTTTCACCGCCAGCGTCTTCACCGCCAATCACACGGCGAGCACTCAGCCGGTAAATTATCAGTCCAGCAACACCTCGGTAGTCACAGTCGCGGCCAACGGTTTGGCCTGTGCGGGGACATGGGATTCGCTCGTCAGCCCAAGCGTCTGCACTCCGGGCCCGGTGGGAGTTGCGCAAGTCATTGCCACGGCACAGGGGGTGAGTAGCGCGCCGACCACCATCTATGTTCATCAGCACATCGATCAGGTAACCATCAAAGACATTTGCGCTGTCACCGTACCGCCGGCGCCGTGCAGCGTGCCGCGGCTCCCCGGGAGCACCTGCCAATCGTTGAATGCGAACTCGATTCCGCAAAATACTGTCTACGAGGCGCATGCGTTTAGCCAGGGCACCGATATCACGCCAACTGTCGGTCAATTCGGTTGGAATGCCGTCAATGGCGGAGTGACCACATTCGACCAAACTGTGTTTGGGCTAAATAACATGGTGAATGGCGTTTCCCTCAATCAGGTGCAGGCTACCGCCAAAGCTCCAGGTGTGACGCCGGTGTACGCCGCTATTGGCACGGCAAATAGTCCTCCCATCAACTTCACTACCTGTCTCGTCGAATCCATCCAGATGCAATTGACGGAGGCGACTTCGACTTCACAAACCTTTGCCCCTACGGTTACCGACACAGCCGGAAACATCATCATGGCTCCAGCCTCGCAAGTTACCGTGCCCCTGACCTGGAGTTCCTCGGCACCAGGCTCGATCTCAGTTTCAACTGCTGGTGTAGCGACGGGATCAACTCCCGGAACCGCCGCGACGATTGTTGCGTCCTGCACCCCGCCGACTTGCAATATTGGTCTTTTACCCACGCAACCCATCTATCCCAAAAACGCAGAAGAGATGATGGTTCAGGGCTCTGGCGGGACGGGGCCGGCCACTGCAACCGTCTATGTGGGTAGCACGGCTTGCGGCACGACCGATAACTGCATCAGCGCAGTCATTCCAATATCGGTGCCTGCGAATGCGCCATCCAGTCCGGTGATGCTGCCCTTCACTCCAGACTCCATGGTTCCGGATCGGCAAGGGAACAAGGTCTACATGGGAACCGATTCCAGCTTTTTGAACACAGCCGGATTGATGGTGCTGGCCACGAGCGGAAGCTCGATCACGCACTTTACTTCGACTCCGGGGAAAGTCTTAGCGGTTTCGCCAGACGGAACCACGCTAATCGTTTCGGACACGGTAGATGTGCCCAATCAGGTATTTGTTTTTAACACCAGCACGAACGTCAGCACACCGTTCGTGATTAGCGGCGCAACTGCGGCGGATTTTTCGCCCGATTCTCTGAAGGCGTATATCGTGGCGGGAAGCACGTTGTATGTGTATTCCAAGCTGGATGGGCTGAAATCCGTTCCGCTGACTGCACCGGCCAACGACGTTGCATTTTTTGCGGAAGGAGCTTTCGCTTACCTCGCAGGCGGCAACCCTTCGGGTGTTACCGTGTACCGTACCTGCGACAACGGTGCAGCAGACTTCCCAAGCATGCCCGCAACCCCCACCCTCATTGGCGCCGTTCCCGACGCCCAGCATATGTTCACGGTGAACCCTCCAACGGTGAGCGTTATTGGCGTCAGCGCCGCACCCAGTGGGTGCACACCCACGGTGAGCGATGTGGTCACTAACTTTGACCTTGGACAAGGCACTTTTACCGCCTCGCAGCTGATCATTTCTCCGAGCGGATCGACGGCTTACATTCTGAGCCCGAACCTAAAAAGCATTCTGGTTTTCAACATCGCTGGCGAAACCGCTACTTCTATCACCATGGCAGGAAACGCGACTCCTTTGCGAGCTGCCATTACTCCGGACGGGACGCTATTGGTGGTGGGAGGGTCGGACGGTCTGCTTCACATCATTCAGACCGCGAGCAATGCCGACACTCAGCAAATCTCCTTCACATCGAGCTTTTGCCAGAATGCTTCCGGACAGCCGTTTGGAATCACTTGCAATCCGAATTTGGTTGCGGTAAAGCCGTAGATCTCCTTGAAGGGTGAGATTGGTAGAGGAACCAGCTAGCTGCCGACCGGCTTGTTTTCCAGCTCCCGGCCAACGCTATCGAGGACGCCATTGATGAACTGCACGGACTCAGGGCTGGAAAATTTGCGCGCGATTTCGAGGGCTTCGTTGATAACGACGGCTCGGGGCGTGTCGCGAAACCCCAGAAGTTCCGCGACCGCGGCGCGCAGCACGTTGCGATCGACCGCGGCCATCCGGTCCATGCGCCAGTGTTCGGCATGGCGCTCGATCAGTTGATCAACCTCAGAGTGGCGATCACAGGCCACGCGAAAAAGATCGTCGGCAAAGCCACGAACGTCATCCCCAGCAGCGTTATGCTCGCCCCAAAAGGTGCGGCGAACGTCATCTGGCGACTGTCGACCCATATCTGCCTGGAAAAGCATCTGCAGAACCAGTTCGCGGGATTTGCGGCGGGTGCCCATGCTTGTGTTGGTCGTTCGTCGTCGGTCGTTGGCCTGAGGCGACCGCAGATTTAGTTTACAGGTTTAGTGGTCTGGGGAATGTAAGTCTCAGCGCCTGGATTTGGCAGTTCGACGGAGAACCTTGCTTTTGCCTTTGCTGACGACCGAAGACGAACGACCAACGACGGTTTTTTTCAGATTTGCCATTTCGACCGCGGCCAACGCCGCTTCGAACCCTTTGTTGCCCATTTTCAGGCCAGCACGGTCGATGGCTTGTTCGAGGGTTTCGCAGGTGAGGACGCCGAAAGCGTGCGGGATGCCAGTTTCTTGAGCGGATTGTCCAATGCCGCGAGTGACTTCGTTGACGATGACGTCGTAGTGAGCAGTGTCGCCGCGAAGCAGGCAGCCGAGGCAGATGATGGCGTCATATTTGCCGGTTTCGGCAAGAGTGCGGGCGGCGGAGGGGATTTCGAAGGAGCCGGGAACGCGAACGATGGAAATATTTTTTTCGAGTGCTCCAGAACGAATCAGGCCGTCATATGCACTGCACAAAAGCCGCTCCGTGATGAATTCATTGAAGCGAGCCACGACCATCGCGAAGCGCAGGCCAGTAGCGTCGAGCTTGCCGGCAAGCGCTTTCTTGCGGATTTGCTCGTCGCGAGACTTTGTTGAAGGGTGCCTCATCTGATGCGTCTACCTGCATGGATCCTTCGGCGGCTGAAGCCTCCTCTGGATGACAATTTTTTAAAAATCCGCGAAGATCCGCGCAAATCCGTGGCGAAAGATTTTAACGTCCTTTAAACTGTGCCGGACGCTTCTCCAAGAATGCTGCTGTGCCTTCTCTCTTATCTTCGGTTGCGCAGGCGACGCCGAACAACACGGCTTCGAGATAGAGCCCTTCTGCCAATCCCATCTCCATGCCTTTGTTCACGGCTTCCATCGTGTACTGCACGGCCAACGGACCGTTGGCAATGATTTTCTGCGCGATCGCTTCGGCGCGCGGAATCAGTTCGGCGGCGGCTGTAACTTCATTGACCAATCCGATGCGGTGCGCATCTTGTGCGGTGATCATTTCTCCCGCCAGGAGAAGCTGCATGGCGATGCCTTTGCCGACCAAACGCGGCAGGCGCTGCGTGCCCCCATAGCCGGGGATCAAGCCGAGCTTGACTTCTGGCTGACCAAGCTTCGCGTTATCGCTCGCGAGACGCATGGTGCAGGCCATAGCAATTTCGCATCCGCCGCCGAGCGCGAAACCGTTGATGCAGGCGATCACTGGCTTGCCGAGGTTTTCGATTAAATCAAGGACCGACTGGCCGCGATGCGTATACTCTTTTGCGCTAACCGAGTTGTGCTTGGAGAGTTCTCCGATGTCCGCGCCCGCAATGAACGCCTTCTCACCTGACCCGGTGAGGATAGCGACGCGGACACTGGCGTCATCTTTTATGTCGGTAAAGGCGGCGCGCAACTCTTCCATCGTGGCCATGTTCAGCGCATTGAGAACTTTCGGCCGGTTGACGGTGACGTAGGCGATGGAGTTCTTTTTTTCGACAAGAATGTTTTCGTAGGTCATATTTTTTCGCCGCGGATTGACGCGGATCAAAATCTTTATCACAGGGGCCACAGAGGAACACAGGGTAAATCCGTGTTGATCCGTGTAAATCCGTGGCCAAGTTTTATAGCCGGTTTGGCTTCGGATTCGCCGGATCCGAATAATCGTAAAAACCTTTGCCGCTCTTGCGACCGTACCACCCGGCCATCACTAATCGCTTCAACAAGGGCGGCGAGGCGAAGCGGCGTTCTTTGAATTCGTCGTACATCACATGAGTGATGTAGTAAGTCGTGTCGAGGCCAACGAAATCGAGCAGCGTGAAGGGCCCCATGGGATAGCCGCAGCCCAGCTTCATGGCGTTGTCGATGTCTTCGATGGAACCAACACCTTCTTCGTAGGCGCGGATAGCATCGAGAAGATACGGCACCAGCAACCGGTTCACCACGAAGCCCGTCTTGTCGCTGGTGCGGACGGGAACTTTGCCTAACTTCTTGCCAAACTCGTATGCAGCTTCGTAAACCTCGTCAGAAGTCGCGATGGTGCGGGCGACTTCGACCAATTTCATCAGCGGAACCGGATTGAAAAAATGCAGACCGACAAACCGCTCGGGGCGCTTGGTCGCTGCCGCTAGTTCGGTAATCGAGATTGACGAAGTGTTGGAGGCAAAAATGGCGTCTCTCTTTACCACGGCGTCGAGCGCGGAGTACATTTTTCGTTTTTCGTCGACGTTCTCGATGACGGCTTCGACGATGATGTCGCAATTGGCGAGGTCGTGATGGTTGGTCGTGCCTTTTAGCCGGGCCCGAACCGCCTGCGGTGTCTCTTTCAGAGTGCCCTTCTCAGCGAACTTTGCCAGCGATTTCTCGATTCCGGCAAAGCCTTTATCGAGAAATTTCTGTTCGACCTCGAGCACGGTGGTATCAAATCCGGCGGTTGCGCTGACCTGGGCGATGCCTGAGCCCATCAGTCCGCAACCGAGAACGCCAACTTTCTTTATTTCCATTAAGCAAACTCCTTTTCGCCGCGGATTTGCGCAGATGAACGCGAATCAAAAACAAACCCAGCCACGGATCAAAACGGATTTTCACGGATCAAACAGAAAAAATCCGCGTTGTGGATCCGTGGCGAAGTATCAGTTCAAGCTTTCCACGATCATCGCGATGCCTTGCCCGCCGCCGATGCAGGCGGTCCCGAGGCCGTATTTCTTCTTCCGGCGACGCAGTTCGTACAACAGCGTGATCACCAACCTTGTACCGGTAGCGCCCAGTGGATGACCAAGGGCGATCGCTCCGCCGTTCACATTGACTTTGTTGCGATCGAGGCCAAGTTCTTTTTCGACGGCGAGATATTGCGCGGCGAAAGCTTCATTCACCTCGATCAGATCGATGTAATCGAGGGTTAACCCTGCCTTTTGCAGGGCGATCTTGGTCGCGGGCACAGGGCCGCGCCCCATGATTTTGGGATCGACTCCGGCGATGCCCCAACTCACGATGCGGCCCAGCGGCTTGAGGCCCCGCTTGCCGGCTTCTTCCAGCGACATCACGACCACGGCTGCACCGCCATCCACGATTCCGCTGGCGTTGCCGGCAGTGACGGTTCCATTCTTGCCAAATGCGGGCTTCAGCTTGGCGAGACCTTCCATCGTGGTCTGCGGGCGGCGATGATCGTCTTCGTTGAAGGTTTCGCCCGTCGGCTCGCCTTTGCGGTCTTTCAGCTGAATGGGAACAAGCTCTTCCTGCAGGCGGTTTTCTTTGTACGCGGCATCCGCCGCCTGCTGCGAGCGCAGCGCAAATTCGTCTTGCGCTTGACGGCTGATTCCCTGCTGCTCACCGTAGAGCTCGGCAGTATTCGCCATGTACAAGCCGCAATAGCTGTCGAGCAACGCAACCATGAGCGAATCTTCCAATTTTCCGCCGGGCGCCAGAGTAAAACCATCGCGCCCGCGAATCACGAATGGGGCCTGCGACATGGCTTCCATGCCGCCGGCGAGCACGAGATTTGCTTCTCCAAGTTGAACCATTTGGGCAGCGTTGACGATGGCTTGCATCCCGCTGCCGCAGAGACGATTGACCGTAAGCGCAGGCGTTTCGATCGGCAAGCCAGCGCGCAATCCTACGTGGCGGGCACCGTACAGTGCGTCTCCGGAAGTTTGCTGGGCGTTGCCGAAGACCGCATGATCGAATTCTTTGGGATCGAGCCCGGCGCGTTCGATGGCGCACTTTCCCGCGATGGCGCCGAGTTCCTGAGCAGTAAAGTCTTTCAGCTTGCCGCAATAGCGGCCGAAGGGCGTACGCGCCCCGCTGACGATGGCAATATCTCCTGGTTTCAGCATGACCTTCTAATTGATGTCCTGGAGTGCAGAAAAGATTTTAGCGGACGAGCCAACTTTTTAGTGTAACAGCGGCGAAGAGAAATGCGCCAGACGCGGCGGGCGATTTTCAGGCTACAGCAGCGGAAACTTTGGAAGCTGGCAGAGCAACGATTTTGCCCCAGCCGTGAGCGATGGCTCCGTGCAGGGCTTGCTCGGCGCGATTCGCAACTTCGGTGACGATGTCGACTGGATCGTATTCCGATCGCATCACCGATTCAGCCAGTCCAGCGGCAAATGGAAATGATTCGTCCTTTTCTGGCAGCCGCACTTGCGAGGTAAGTTTTTGGAGTTTCTCGGCGGCCATCAGCCCTTCTTTCTCGGAGGTTTCGCCGAGGACGATGGCAACCGTGGTCATTTCATAACGGAAGGCGAGATCGTTCTGCCGGATGTTGGTGCTAAACAAGCGCCCAATTTCCTGCATGGCTTTTTCAACGGCGGGCTCGCCAAACTCTTTGAGCATGGCGGCTTTGTCGCCAAACTGAATCAGGAGTACGGACAGTTGCGTGGCTTGCTGAAGATTGCGCCGGGTTTCCGCCATGAGGAGATCGAAATAAGAGGCGCGCTTCATCAATCCGGAACGCTCGTCGGTGACAGACAGATTCTTGACCAGACGCCGCAGACCAGCGTTGTTCAGGGCGATAACAATCTGGTCCGAAATTGTTTTGATCACGACGACGTCATTGGGATTCCAGGCAAACGATTCGTTCTGCATCAGGACAAGGACGCCGATGTGCTCAGTCCCATCCATGAGCGGCAAGGCCAGCACGGAAACGGCACTCAGCTGACCAAAAGCATCCCGTTGAGGCTGGAGATCTGCAAAACCTTGAACGTTGGCTACCTGGAGAGCGGCGTTCTGTGCGATGGCGAGGTCATGAACGGCTAGGACGACGCGGGCTAAGGCAGCGTGATCGCCGGGCTGATTTGCGCCGCCGCAGTACTCTTTCAAGCTGGTAGGAGACGATCCTGGTTTGCGCATGGCAAGCACGCAACGGCCTGCTCTCCATTGCGCGCCGATCTCATTCGCCGCGGTAGACATGACCGCATCGGCGTTGGGCTGGCGATAAAGCTTGCGCGTGATTTCGGCCACTCGCGCCAGGCTGCTCATGTCGGCGGAAGCTTGCGGCGGCGGACCCGGCGTGGGCGCAGGCGGCGGTATGGCAGGGCGCGACGCAGAGCTCGCTTCAGTATTGGAGTATGTCGGGACCATCCCGGCAGCCATGTAAAGCTGCTGCAGAGCCGAATTTCTCTCTTCTTCGTGAGGAAAGACCTGTTGAATGCGCTGCAGACGCTCGATGGCCTTGGAGCGCATGCCATACTGCACCAGAATTTCGGCCTGCAACATCAGGTCTTGCAGGGCGGCCGCACCCAAAAGCTTCTCGTCGGTTTTTACCGGAGTCGCGGTTGTCTCCCCAATGGAGGACAAGCGCGAAGAAATGACCTTGAAGCGGTTGTCGTCAATTTTGCCCTTTAACGTCTCGAGGCGTTTCTTGTGCCCGTGCTCGTAAATGTCGACTTCAGCGGCGCGATCGAGAAATTCCGCGGCCTTTTCGTAATTCTCCTTTTCACAGTAAAGATCGAAGAGGCGAAGCAGTGTCTGACAATATTCAGTTTCGCGATTGGCGGTATTGAATTGCTCGCTCATGAATTCGAGCAACTCGATCGAAGACGAGTGCTCAGCCATGATCCGCTGCATGATGGCCAAAAATCCACGGCGCTCGCCCTTGCGTTGCTGATACTGCTCCAGTTTGCGTGCCAAGGAGACAGCATCGGTGTCCTGATTAGCGTTGAGAAAGCGATTGATTAAGTCGGCAATTTCCTGCGTCTGCGAAGGATTTTCCTCGAAGAGTCTCCACAACACGGGTTCTGCATCCGTCAGTCGGTTCGCGGTCAACAGGGCGTTGGCGTAAGTTTCGCGGATTTCGCGGTTCGCCGTTCCGGCGCTGACCAGAGATTCGAGAACAAAAATCGCGGCGCCAACCTGTTGCTGATCCAACAATCCCCGGCTGTAGGCAAGAGCAATCGGCGGATCGGTTGGATCCTCGGAATAGGCACGCTCGATCCACTGCGCAGAATTCCCACCGGAAGCCTGGGTCAGTTGTGCGAGCTTAAGAAATGCCGCAGCGGCACGCTTATTTTCTCCCAACTCAGATGAGAGCTCAGCCAGACGTTGCTGGTTTTTCTCTCCTGGATCCAGATTGAGAATCTTCTGCAACACCGCGAGCGATTCCGGCTTTTTTTCGGTTTTGGTCAACTCCTGGAAAACAGCTTCGTAGGTCTCGGTCGCGAGCTTGCGGTTCGTATTCTCCAGCAGTTCCCCAAAACGCAGCTTTTGCTCCCAACTGGGATTGACGTAGCGGGCAAGCTTTTTGTAGGTCAGGCTGGCACGGGTGCTGTCGCCGGCTTGAATCTGGCGATCGAACAACTGGCCCAGCAGCACCACGGCTTCCGGAATACGCTGCAGGGAAAGGCTCAGATCGGCAGCCATCTGGCAAACGGAATCGTTGCCGGGCTCGGCAGTAAGGACTTCCAGATATTCGTTGAGCGCTTCTGCGGTCTTTCCTTTTTGCAGAAGTTTCTCCGCACGCTCCACGCGCTTCGAGATTTCGCTTCGATCCATTCGCTTGAACGCGTTGGCCACCGAAACCGGTTAGGGGACGAAGAAGTCCGGTCTAGGGCGGAGCAACCCACTGAAATTTTAGGGAGTGCCTCAGTGCGGCAGCAATGACCTAAGCCCCGACCGGATTACGATGGTCACCTGCCGACTCCGTTTTGTGAACTCCGGCAGTTTTTGATATACGTGCCGGAACCACCTATGGCCCAACAATCCGATCAAGAGCGAGGACTTCGCCATCAGCTTAGCGCCGGGCAGATGGCCATGGTGGCGGTGGGCGGCTCTATTAGCACCGGACTGTTACTGGGTTCGGCCGCCGCCATGCAGATAGCCGGGCCGGCGGTCATTTTAAGCTTCGCCTTAGCCGCATTTATCAATTGGACGGTAGCGATGGCGCTGGGTGAACTGGCGAGCGTACATCCTGCCGCAGGGTCGTTTGGGGTCTATGCCGATCTGTATCTGAACGAATGGGCCGGCTTTGTCGCCCGTGCGGGATATTGGGCGGCGATTGCGATCTCGATTGGGGCGGAACTGGCGGCCACGGCAACTTACATGGCGTATTGGTTTCCGGCGGTGCCCGCGCTGGTTTGGGTTGCGGCGTTCTCCATACTTTTGTTGGGCGTGAATCTGCGCACGGTTGGCGACTACGGCCGCTTCGAGTATTGGTTCGCCATGATCAAGCTGGTCACCATCATCGGCTTTATCGTGATCGGCGGCATGCTGCTTCTGGGCGGCCGGGTGGCGCGGCAATACACCGCAAATGGCGGCTTTTTCCCGAATGGAGCTCTGGCTCCGCTGCTGGCAATGGGGTTCGCTCTCTATACCTTTGCCGGACTGGAGATGGTCGCTGTGACCACCGGAGAATCGCGTTCGCCCGACGAGATTCCCCGCGCGCTGCGGATGACGTTTCTCGTGCTCACGATTGTTTATCTGGGCGCGATTACCGTGCTCGCCGGAGTCATGCCGTGGAATCAGACAGGCGCGAGCGAAAGCCCATTTGTGACGGTGTTTCGCAAAGCCGGGTTTCCCGCAGCGACCCACGTGATGAATTTCGTAGTGTTGACCGCGGCGCTGTCTGGGGCAAATGCGGCGCTCTACGTTTCGTCGCGAATGTTGTTTTCGTTGTCGCGGACAGGGTGGGCGCCCGCGGCATTCGGCCGGCTCAACCCTTCAGGATCGCCCAAGCTGGCGCTGGTCGGATCATCATTCGGAATCGTGCTGGCTCTGGTGCTCGAGCGATGGGCCCCGAAGGATGCTTTTGTTTCGATGCTAGACGCGGCATTAACTGGACTGTTACTGGCTTGGCTGATTTCGCTTGCGGCGCATGTCAGATTTCGCCGAAGGATTTCGCAAGATCAGCTGGCGGCTTTGCCAATGCGGTCTTTGCTGGGAACGTGGGGATCGGTGCTGGGGTTTGTTCTGATCATTGTTGCCTTTCTTGAAACGGCATTCTCCTCGCACCTGAGCGCCATCAGCGGGATCGGTTACATCGTTGTGCTGAGCCTCGCATACCTGGTGCTGAAGAAGAGTTGGAAACCAAGACATACAAGCAGCGATGTCCCTCCATCGGGCAAAAGGCCGCACCCTTTCGATTAACGCTGTCACAGACTTTTAACATTGGGTTCGGTAGAGCAGGCCTTGCCGCGGCGACGCTCGCTCTTGCGAGCTAGCCAGTTACAATATTCCCATGGCTGACGACTTGCTTCGCTACCGCTCGGAATTCCCCATCCTGGAACGCACGACTTACCTGATCAGCAATTCGCTGGGCGCGATGCCGCGCGCGGTTTATGACGCGATGAAAGGCTACGCGGAAACCTGGGCGAACCGCGGAGTGCGCGCGTGGGAGGAGCGTTGGTGGATGCTGGCGGCAGAAGTCGGTGACGAGATCGGCGCGCTGATGAATGCACCCAAAGGATCGGTCTCGACCCATCAGAACGTGACCACGTGCCAGGCGGTTGTCGCTTCCTGCTTTGATTTTTCGGGCAAGCGGAACAAGGTCGTTTACAGCGACATGAATTTTCCCTCGGTCATGTATTTCTGGGAAGCGCAGCGGGCGTACGGCGCGCGGGTGCACATGGTCAAGACCGATGACGGGATCACCGTTCCAACCGACCGAATGATCGATGCCATCGATGAGACCACACTCCTGGTGCCGATTTCGCACGTCATCTTTCGCAGCGCATATATTCAGGACGCGAAGGCCATCATTGAGAAAGCGCACAAAGTGGGTGCGCATGTCGTCCTCGATATCTTCCAGTCGTTGGGAACCGTTCCGGTGGACGTGCAGGCGCTCGACACCGACTTTGCTTGCGGCGGAGTTTTGAAGTGGCTGTGCGGCGGGCCAGGGGTGGGCTACCTTTACGTGCGACCCGATCTCGGCAAGAAGCTGGAACCGAAGCTTACCGGCTGGTTTGCGCACCAGGAATCGATGGCATTTGAGACCGGGCCGATCCGCTACACCGATCCGCCGTTCCGCTTCATGAACGGGACCACGCATATTCCATCGCTCGAAGCGGCGCGGCCGGGGCTGAAGATCGTTGCTGAAGTCGGCGTGGAGCGCATTCGCGAGAAGTCGAAACGGCAGACGGCGCGACTGATTCAACTAGCCGATCAACATGGCTGGCGCGTGAATTCCCCGAGCGATCCCGAAAAACGCGCCGGCACGGTTTCAATCGATATGCCCGATTCGCAGGAAGTCTGCCGCGAATTGTTGAAGCGAGAAATTATGGTGGATTGGCGGCCCAAGGCGGGCGTGCGCATGTCGCCGCACTTTTACAACACAGATGAAGAAGTGGAGACGGCGATCGGGGCGGTGGAAGAGATCTTGAAAGAGCGAACAGTCGCGACGCGCTAGCGTTTTTTGACGATCGGGAGGGCTCCCGTCCTCCAACCTCGTTTTCATTACCAACGTAAGCCTACCCATCTCTTTTCTAGCGCTCGAAAAACCTCGTTTCGCTACACTCGGCCCGAAGCAGTCTGTGACATGGCGTTTCCAATCCAATTCATTTTCGCTTCCGGCCTGCCGGCGCAGTTCTACTTCTGGCCGATCGCCGGCACCGCGGTCGGCATTTATCTCTTCTGTCATGGATTCTTCCTGCTGAGAAGGAAGCGGCTCATCATGAATACGCCGGCTTCGAAGATTCGCAGCGCGGCCATGGGGTTGGTGGAAGTCAGTGGTTTGGCAACCGGTCCTTACACAATTACCGCACCCATCACGGGCATTCCGTGCTACTACTACCGGACCCAGGTCTGGCAATGGAAGCAGAGCGGCAGAAGCAGCGCCTGGGTGAAAGAGTGTGACGAAAGCTTACACGTTCCGTTTTATCTCGAGGACGAGACGGGACGGTTGCTGGTGAATCCGCAAGGCGCCGAACTCGACATCCATCGCGACTTTCATGATGAATTCAGCAGCACGTCGTTCTTCCCGAAAGATCTCGAAGTGCCTGCAAACATCGAGAAATTCCTGATCATGCATGGAATTCCAACTGACAAAAAGATTCGAGTTGACGAATTTTGCATAAAACCAAAAAACGCACTGTTCATCTTAGGCACCTTGGCGGAGAATCACGGGCCGGAAGCCAGCGCAACGCCGGTGAGAAGTTTGCAGCCACGTGGCATTCCGTTCAGCGCTTCCATGGGGCCAAGCATGTCGGTGAATACGGAAATTAGGTTGGGCTTTCTGAAGCCAAAGACATCGCCCGATCCCGTCCCTCTTTACCATCCCCATCCTTTGGACCCGGCAGAGCAAGCCAGGGTTTCAGCTGCATTGATCAAGGCTGGGATTTCCAACCCGGCAGCCTGGGCTGCGGCGGGAGTTAGCCAGACTACGCCGTCCACCCCCAAGGCAGTTACTCACGCTGCTGCGGCTGCCGCGCCTGCGACGGGGTTTGATCAGCGGCCGCCGACCATCCTAACGAAGGGCGATCACAACCCGGCGTTCTTTATTTCGTGGCGTAGTCAACGCGAAGTGGTTGGCTCGCTCGGATGGAAATCCGGCTTAATGATTTGGGGTGGCCCTGCGCTTACCCTCGTGAGCGTGTATTTGCTGGCCGCCATGCTGGGGTGGTTATAGGGTTCTCGACACAATGAACAACATCCTTTCCCTCGCTTTTCTATTTGCGATTGTCGGGTTGGCGGTTTACATCGTCATCATTTTCAACGGAATGATCGCGCTGAAAAATGACGTCACCAAGGCCTGGGCGAACATCGATATCCTGCTCAAACAGCGGCACGACGAACTGCCGAACCTGGTCGAGGTCTGCAAGGGTTACATGAATTACGAGCGGGAAACGCTGGAAAAGATCACCCAGGCGCGGAGCCAGTACCAGCAGGCGGTATCTGTCAATCAAAAGGCGCAGGCGGACCAAACTGCGACTTGGGCCGTGCGTGGACTTTTCGCGGTTGCAGAGAATTATCCCGATTTGAAGGCGAACCAAAGCTTTCTCATGTTGCAGAAGCGTATTACCGAACTGGAGAATGAAATCGCTGACCGGCGCGAGTTCTACAACGATTCGGTTACCACCTTCAATACGCGGATTCAGCAGATGCCCGATACTTTTGTCGCGGCGTTCATGAATGTGAAGCCGCAACCCATGTTCCAGGTCGGCGAGGGTGACAAAGCGAACGTGCAGATGAGCTTTGGGGCGGCACAATGAGTCTATTCACCACGGAGACACAGAGGCGGAGAACTAGTCTTTTGACAGCCGGTCATCAGCCTCCTCACCTCCGTTACCTCCAAACTCAACTTTACTCGTTTAGAATTGCTGCGTGACCGACGCGGTTCGCATCGCCATTCTGGGAGATTTTGATCCTAAGTCCCCGACGCTGCCGGCGATCGAGAAGTCGCTCAAGCATGCGGCCGCCCAGTTGCAACTCGAAGTCGAGGCGGAATGGTTGCCAACGCCAACCTTGGTCGAACCCAAGGCCGTGAAAGTTCTGGAGAGCTTTGACGGCATCTGGGCCGCTCCCGGTAGTCCCTACAAAAGCTTCGAGGGGATGCTCAAGGGAATCGAATTCGCGCGCTGCCGGGATTGGCCATTTCTCGGAACTTGCGGCGGGTTTCAATATGCCCTGATCGAGTGCGCCCGCAATGTGCTGGGAATCAAAGACGCTGACTCTGCCGAGAACAATTCTGGCTCGAAGAACATCGTCATTTATCCGGTAGCGTGCGGCGTGCCCAACCGCTCCAACAACGCGCCGAAACTTTCGGGAGCGATTCCGGAGATTCGTTTGCGCCCCGGCTCCTACTTGCACTCGTTTTACGGCAAGGACGTGGTCACGGAAGAATTTTTCTGCAACTTTGAAGTGAACCCCGAGTACGAGTGGGCCGCGATGGAGGCGGGATTTCCCGTGGTGGCCCGCGGCGAGAAGGGCGAGATTCGCGCCTTCGAATCCCCTACGCATCGGTTTTATGTCGCAACCCTGTTTCAACCTCAGCTTTCCTCGAAAGCGAAGCAACCGCATCCGCTCATTATGGCTTTTCTTCAGGCCGCCGCCGACTGGGGCAAGAAAAAACTGGATGACGGGGTTCTCGAGTAAACGCCGGCTATTCCATCATGAGCGATGACGCAATCAGGATTATTCGGGAAGATTACGATCGGCTGGCAGAGGAATACACGCGCCACATCGCGGACGAACTGCAACACAAGCCTCTCGATCAACAACTGCTTAACCGCTTTGCGGACGACGTAAAGGGCGGCGAGACTTGCGATTTGGGGTGCGGACCAGGTCATGTGGCACGGTACCTGCACGAGCGAGGCGCGAAAGTTTTTGGACTCGACCTCTCGCCAGCCATGGTGGCGCAAGCGCGAAGACTGAATCCCGCAATTTCGTTTCGCGAAGGCAATATGCTGGCGCTAAAGATTTCCGACGGATCGCTGGCCGGGGTCGCCGCCTTCTACGCCATCGTGAACCTTCCCAAGGAATCTCTCCCACGAGCTTTCGCGGAAATGCTGCGCATTCTTCAGCCCGGCGGACTCTTGCTTCTTGCGTTTCACATAGGCGATGAAGTACTTCAAGAAGGTGAGGTGTGGGGAAAGAAGATCTCGATGGACTTCTTTCTATTGAATCCAGCCGATATTCGCAAGCGGCTCGAAGGGGCAGGCTTCGTGGTTGAGGAAGTCATCGAACGAGAACCTTACCCAGATGTTGAGTATCAAAGCCGACGAGCCTACATCTTCGCGCGAAAATCTTTTTCCTGAGGAGCTACTGGAGCGAGAACCTTTAGAGGCCGGGTATTTAGCAAGATAGCCACGACGTTCGTTGGACAAACCAGCCGCCGCCTCAATAAACTTCTACTGCACCCATGAAACTAGTGACTTTCGAAGATGCTGTGCGGCGCTCGCGAATTGGCGCCGTGACTGAGGATGAACGGATCGTCGATCTGAATTCGGCTTGCGCGCTCTATCTGCGCGATGTGGAAAATGAAAGCGCGTACGCGCGTTTGGCCGACGCGCTGGTTCCCGCGAATATGCTCGCGCTTTTCGAGGGGGGCGATACCAGTCTGGAAGCGGCCCATAAGGCTTTCGGAACGGCCTTGCAGCGCGATAGCGACGCCACCGGACCGCATGGCGAGCCGATCTTTCACGTCCTTGCTGATGTCCGGTTGAAAGCCCCCATCGTCCCGAAGAAATTTTTTCATACCGCCGGCAACTTTCGTGAACATCACGAAGAGGCGACGAAAGCTGGGTTTTCTCATCCTGTGCTGCCGTGGATTGTGTTTTTTCAGAATGTGGACGCGATCATCGGCCCGGGCGAAGCCGTCGTGTATCCCGAGCACCTCACTCAGGAACTGGATTACGAATTGGAACTGGCGGTGGTGTTGAAAAAGAGCGGCAAGCACTTTTCCCCGGAAGAAGCAGTTGACTACGTGGGGGGATATGTCATTTTTAATGACATCACAGCGCGCGATATTCAGCGCCGCGAGATGAAATCGGGCGTTTTCAGCTTCTGTAAGGGAATTGATACCTTCTGCCCGCTTGGGCCGTGGATTGTGACCGCCGATGAGATTCCCAATGCCCATGACCTGGCGATGGAACTGAGGGTCAATGGCGAATCGCGTCAACGGTCGCACTCCAGAAAAATGTCGGTGAAGATACCCGAGATCTTGTCGCACTACTCGCCCATGGGTTACAGCGCGGGCGATGTGGTTTCGACCGGAACGGTGTCAGGCGTGGCGGCCTTCAGCGGCGATCCCAAGGCATGGTATCTGAAACCGGGCGATGTGATGGAAGGTGAGATCGAGAGAATCGGGATTCTGCGCAATCCGGTAATCTCGTGGGAAGAAGCCTATGGCCAGAAGCCGCGTGCCTTGGCAACTCAGGAGAAGTAGCTCTTCGCGCAAACAAAGAGGACCCAGGGGACCACCGAAGAACCTCTGTCATCGATCATGACTGGCGATAATAAAATCTGGGTAAGTGAGCTCAACGCCCGGCCGGAGATCCGTTCCGTTTTCCCTAAGAAGACAATTCAGTTCTACGACACTACGCTGCGAGACGGCGAACAGACGGTCGGCGTGGTTTTTTCTGCACAACAAAAGCTGGAAATCGCCCGCAAGCTGGATGAACTGGGAGTCAGCCGCATCGAGGCCGGGTTCCCTCGCGTCTCGCCCGAAGATGCGGAAGCGATTCAGCTGATGCAGAAAGCGAATTTGAAAGCTGAACTGTGGGGATTTTCGCGAGCGGTACGCGGGGATGTCGAAGAGTTGATCAGGTTGGGATTGCGGGCTTCCGTAATTGAAGCGCCCACCAGCGATATCAAGCTCAAAGCTTATGGTATGTCACGCAAAGATGTACTCAAACGGGTTACCGACGCCATCTCTTTTGCGGGCAAAAACGAAATTACGATTGCGTTTTTTGCGGTCGATGGCACGCGCACGGAGCTGGAGTTCCTTAAGCAAATTTATTTAGCCGCACTCGCGGCCGGGGCGAAGGAGATCGTCGTAGTGGATACGATCGGCGCCTGTGGCCCCGAGGCTGCGCAATTCTTGGTGGCTGAAGTTTGCGGATGGGTCGGACCTTCCGTACCGGTCCATTGGCACGGGCACAACGACTTCGGCCTGGCCACGGCCTGCGGAGTCGCGGCGGTGCGCGGCGGAGCCACATGGATTCAGGGCACGATTAATGGCATGGGAGAGCGCGCCGGCAATTCCGACATCTGCGAAATCGCACTGGCGCTGCGGAGTTTGTATGACGTGCCGGTTGCACTTGACTTATCGAAGGTGCGAAGCGTTTCGGATGCGGTAGCGCGAGCAGCGGGTTATACGCTCGATGCATGGAAGCCCCTGGTTGGGGAAAATCTTTTTATGCGGGAAAGTGGTGCGGTGGCAAGCCAGTTTCATATCCCGGAGGCGATTGAGCCATACTCCGCCGAACTGGTGGATGCTCGTCGAGGAATTGTGCTGGGGAAAAAGAGCGGTCTCGACAGCATCGACCTGAAGGCCAAGGAGCTCGGGATCAGTTTTTCCACCGATCGTCGTGCGTCCGTTCTCGCGGAGATTAAGCAACGCGCAATCGCAAAGCGCGGATTAGTCACGGATGAGGAATTCCGAGCAATCCTAGAAGCAAACAGCGGAAATTCGTGACGCTATTTGCGAAAATGCGGTAGCACCGCTTCGCCGAATAATTTTGCCTGCCCGGTTCGATCGTCCCCCCAGATTTCGAGCATGATGTGAGTGCAACCCGCGTCACAATATTCTTGAATGCGCTCACTGCATTCATCGGGAGTACCGGCAATCGGACAAACTTTAGAAAGAATTTCATCCGTAACCGCTTTGGCGGCGGCTTTGCGACCGCCCTTTTCCATCGCATCGGCGATCGGACGCAACTCATCGAAGGATAGCCCAGCACATTCCAACAAAACGTCGGCTGAACCTTTGATGTTCTGCACCTTGTTGGCAAGATACATGGCAGCTTGCTCGCGCGCACCTTCTTTGCCCTTTGCAGAATTTCGGTCGATACTGCCAACGATCACGGAGCCGAGCACGAGATCCGAAGGATTTTTCCCGGCTTTGCGTGCTCCCTCTTCCATGTTCTTTCTCGAATAGCGGACAAAGGCTGGCGTCGTAATGCTGGCGGTGAGCAAGCCGTCGCCGACCGATCCCGACATTTTCTGAAGCACGGGTCCGGTGGCAGCGACGTAAATTGGCGGGATGCCGCGCGGCGTGTGTGCATCCTGGCGAAGCGGCGGCACGTTTGCCGCAAAGACTTTTCCTTGATATTCGAATGCGTCGCCTTTGAGCACACCTTTGATGATTTCGATGCTCTCGCGCATCACCGTGGCTGGGCCAACTTTTTCACCTTCTCCTTCGCCGATCTCCTTCATAAAAATCTTGGAAGCGCCAAGGCCCAATAGAAATCGGTCGGTGGCAAGATCCTGCATGACGCGGGCTTCCATCGCGATTTGCACGGGATGGCGCGTATAAGGCGAAATAATCCCCCAGCCGAGGTGAATGTGACGTGTTTGGGCGGCAATGACGGCGAGGATTGCGGTCGAGGAGCGCGCCTCGAAAGAGTGCTTACGCCACCAGGGATAAGCTTCGGCGATCCAGAATGTGTCAAAGCGCGCTTCTTCGCAGGCTTTCGCCATGGCCACGGTTTCGCGCACCGACTCCATGCTGAGCTGTAGAACTCCGATGTTGAATGGGATTGGCATTTCGTAGCTCTTGGCTCCTAGCTCCTTAGCTTTTGGCTCCGGCACTTCTCAAAACATATGTAGTTGTTGGCTTCAATCTGGATCGCCCCAGGAATGCTCAAGCCCCTTAATTAACTCCCACATAGTGCGATTTAATGGCGTCGGCACCCCCATTTTTTCTCCCCACTGCACGATGGCTCCGTTCATAAAATCAACTTCTGTCTGGCGCCGGGCAACCACGTCCTGAAACATACTGGCGCGATGCTTGCCGGGAGCGTTCGCTCCCTTCTGCACCAGATTTCGAGGATCGCCGTGCAGTTCGATTCCGAGTTTCTTGGCGACGGCTTCGCCCTCGGAGATAAGAGCATTGAAGAGGTCACTGGTGGGGCCGAAACGGGTTGCCGCGCCGTGGTGAAGGAGCGTCAGCGCTCCTACAGGATTAGTGGACGCATTGAAAATCAGCTTGGTCCACTGCGCGCCCCGCGCGTCTTTGAGCGCGATGGCGTTCATGCCCGCGCGCGTGACCACAGCGGCAAGCTCATTCACTTTTTCCATTGGGGTATTCGTCGGCTCGAAGGGCCCAATCCAGGTGTCCCCTTTAATGTCGTATCCGATGTGGCCCGGCGCGATGGGATGACCTGCAGGGAAGGTGGTACCACGAATAACAAATTTCACGTGCTCGGCAATGATCTCTTCGTTGCCCACGCCGTTCTGCACCGAACAAACCGCGCTGTTGTCGTCGAAAATGTGGGCCGCTTGTGAAATCGCGGAGCGCGTGTGGATCGCCTTAGTCGCCACGACGCCGTAATCACACCGAGGTAGTTCTTTGGCATCGCTTGTGGCGTTGAGCCGCGCGGTAAAATCTGCTGCGCCGGAAAGCTTCAATCCATTTTTTCGGATAGCTTCGATGTGCTCGCGCCAAACATCGTAAGCCCAGACCTCGACCTCTCCGGCTTTCGCCAGGTGGGCGGCAAACAGGCTGCCGACCGCTCCACAACCGATGATGCAGATCTTGAGGGGCATGGTAAAGAAAGTTCTTGGTTCTTAGTTCTCGGCGCCGCTGAAAAACTTCCACGGCACTTTCGCCAGACACTCGCCTTCATTGTTTCCGATGCGATAGGTGTCTTGCGTGTAGAGACAAACCTTACCGTCTTGATCGACTACCTGGGGGTGCAACGAGAAAATCATGTTCTCCCGCAATTCAACTTCACTCTTCGCGCCGATCGCCGGATGCTCGAGCATGGTCATGCCAATGCTGTGCCCAGAAAGGTGGCCGAGGGCGAATCCGTGCTTAGAGAAAGTATCCGCCACGGCACGATGCACATTGCTCGCCAATTCACCCTCACGCATCAGCTTACGGGCCGCTTGCAGCGCCTCGGGGTAAGCGTCGGCCATCGCCTGAGTGCGAGCGCTCAGCTTGCCGCGAATCAGCGGGCGGGAAAATTCAACCCAATATCCGCCTGCCCCGGTGATTTCAAGCGAATACAACAAAAGGTCGTCGGTTGCAACTACGCGATGGCCGGGCACTTTGAACGAGGCTTCCGCCTCGCCGTGAGCGCCAGAGAGCAGAATGTTCATCATTCGAGGGCCGGCCCCGCGGGCGAAGAATCGCTGCACTGCCGGCGCCATAATTTCGGCTTCGGTCTTGCCGGGCACATAGGCATTCACTAACGCCCAGAAGCCGTCCTGAATGATGTCCATAGCGTCGCGCACTTCGGCCAATTCTTCTTCACTCTTGACGGCGCGCGCCATGTCGAACTGAAAATCGAACTTCACCAGCTCGAACGAAGAATTCATTAGCTCGCGATAGTCCCGGACCGCCATGACGAAATCCATGCCGTAAACGCCCACCCGCTTCCATTTGCGATCCTGTGCGCGATCTCGGACCCATTGTCCGGGGACGTCAGGCCAAACCTGATCTTTGACCCACGGCTTGACTTTGTCGCCGATCCAGCGAGCTTCACGCGGGAACACGAGGGTCGGCTCACCCTCCAAGGGAAGCACCACATACACATAGCGATGCACAATTTCGAAACCGGAGAGGTAAAACACCGCTCCTTCAAAGCCAGCATACTGGTTTCCGCAGACGATCAGCGCGTCCAACCCTTCTCGCTGCATCGCAGCCCGGACATTCTTATAGCGGCGTTCGATTTCGTGTGAGCTTGGCAATAGATTCTCGGAATGTATTCAAGATTGCACGCCACAAAGTTCGGCGGCGGTTAAAGCGTAAATCTTGGTAACGTCGACCAAGGTTTTGATCGCCACTTTCTCGCCATCGGCATCCCGCGGCCCGCTGGACGGACCGTAGTTTACAGTCTCGACTCCGTACCGGCTCAAAACGCTGGCATCCGAACACCATGTGACCACTTCCCGCTCCGGCCGGTTTCCCATGACCAGTTCGTGATTGGCGTCGATCGCTTTAATCATCTCGTGCTCTTCGCTGATGCGCGCCCCTGGAACGGAAACATACGTCTCGAATTCCAAGCCCCAGTCGGGATGCTTTTTCTCCAGCTCAAAAAACACCTGCTGAATATTGCGCCGGGCGTCGGTCATGGGGATGGTGGGGGGCACGCGCACGTCAAGAAACAGATCCGTTTTCTCGGGAGTGCGACTAGCCCGCCAGGCATGGCCGCCACGAATCCCTCCGAGGTTCACCAGCGCCTTCTTTCCGCCGTGAGCGGCATTTTTCTCCCAATTAGCAATCCACTTCATCACCGAGTCCATCACTTCGTACATGCGGCGGATGGAATTCATTTCTTCACGACCCTCGCAAAATGCAGTGTGGACATAAATGCCGGCGCAGGAGATGCGCACCCACATCGATCCGAAGTGCTCAAGCACCACATGCATGTCGGTCGGCTCTCCCAGAATACACATGTCGGGCAGAACGCCATGGTTCACCAGATAGTGCGTACCGTAGCCGTAGCCACGGTATTCTTTGCCCTTGAAATCTCCCCATTGCGTTTTTTCGATTTCACCAGCAACCGCAGCCACGATCACATCGCCTCTCAGCTTGATTCCGGCGCGCTGCAGCGCTTTCACCGCATGGGTGTAGCAAACCAACGCGCCCTTCATGTTATAAATGCCGAGGCCATAGATGTAACCATTCGTGACTATTGCGTTGGGTTTGTAACCAATGCCGGTGAGAAACTCCTCGCGGCCGGTATTGGACGTATCCATGTGGCCGTTGAACATCAGATTCTTCCCGCCACCACACCCTGTCCATCGTCCAACCACGTTGGCGCGTCCTTCTTCCACCTCTTGCCAGGTGATGCTCAGATCAAGCGCCTGGAGCGCCTTCTGCATGTACTGCGCCATGGCAAGTTCTTCGCCTGTGGGGCTGGCAATATTGATGACGTCGGTGGCCATCGTGACGATCTCGTCCTCGCGGACTTCGGCCAGGATCTTCCCCACAACGGCGGCATCAAGTTTGCCGATCTTTTTCTTTGCCGGTTCCAAAATGTCCTCAGTGTCGAGCCGTGCCTACAAGCCGGAAATCGTCGGGATAGGAGCAGAGTTTCTCGTTCGCATGCTTGGTGATCAGAAAATTATCTTCCAAGCGTAAGCCGCCACCACCCTCCCAGTAAATGCCGGGCTCGATGGCAAGCACCATGCCTTTTTTTATCGTGCCGCCACCCGCCTGGTGCGCGTAGGGAGGTTCATGCGCCCGAGCGCCAACGCCGTGACAGATGGGATGCGATGGCTGTCCGGCATATCCACCCTCGGCAATTCTTGCACGAACCAGCCGATCAAGGTCCGGGAAGCTGGCACCATCTCGCGCATGTCCCACTGCTTCTCCAAATACTTTCAACAGCAAATCGAGCAACTTTTGATATGGCGGCGCCAGCTCGCCTGGGCAAACGTTCTTGGTCAAATCGGTCCAATAGCCATCCACGCAGACCCAGATTTCAAACAGCGTCGGCTCATTCTTCTGTACGGGACGATCCCCCGTTGCCGTAAAGGTGGCGATGCCCTTTCCCGACCACACGAGTGTGAAAGCGCGTGCCATCTCGACTCTGCCTTTGTAACCGACGCCGATACCGTGTACGAAGCTCTCGTACATTCCGCCGACTTCGCTTTCCTTCATGCCGGGGCGCATGTGCTCGCGGGTGTACTCCATGGCAACCGCTGCTAGTTCATTCGCCAACCGCATGCGCTCGATTTCCTGATCGGTCTTAATCGCGCGTGCCTCGCTGAGCAGCGGGGTGGCATCGATGACCTGCCCCGCGAGTTCGCCAAATGCGTCGAAATATAGCTGCGTTGGTGTTGTCGGCTCGCCCACCATGCGGTCGGCAGATTGCGTTCCCATATTCAACTCGATGCCAACTTTTTCGGTGAGCCGTCGCTCTTTGAGAACGGATAATGCCAGATCAAGCGCCCGATATTGTGGCGGACGAGGATCGGTGGGGTGGTAGCCCTTGAACAAACGAATGTCATTGGTCCACGAATTTCGCCGCGCATCCGCAAGTTGTGGTTCGAGCGCGATCAATGTCGGTTCGCCTTCACAAGGAAATACGACAGCATCGTATCCCTTCATGCACCAGTAATTGGTGAGATAGAGGACATTATCCGGCGCCCGCACCACCAGCGCGCTCAAGCTCTGATGCTTCATGAGGGTGCGAACGCGATCGAGTTTAATAGTGTCAACTGGCCAAGCCATCGCTATCCACCGTACAGTTCCGCTACGATCATCAACTCACAGCTCTATTTTCGTCCTGAAACGCCCATGCAGCTTCTTTTCCTTTGATCAGCCGATACACCATAGTGTGCAGCGGAGCAGGCACACCATAACGTTGCGCCTCGCGGGCAATCGCGCCACTCAAGAAATCGACTTCTGTCTGCAGTCGACGACGCACGTCGTACAGCATAGATGGCGGGTGATTGGTCATGGCGCCGATCTTATTCATCGCCCACGGATCCTCGTGAAGCGATATGCCCGCCGCTGCCGCCACTCTCTTTCCCTCGTCGATCAACTCGTGGAGAAGGTGGCCCAGGCTCGTGAAATCGCATTCGTCGGAGAAGTGCGGCGAGTGTGGCAAACCGGTAAGCGCTGAAACGCCATTCACGGATGCATTAAAAATCAACTTTGACCACTGCGCCGGACGGGCATCGGGCAACGCTTCCGCCTTGAGGCCACTTGCGCTCATTAGCTCGGCTGCTTCTCTTACTACCGCGCCGGGAGTCTGTCGCGGTTCGAACGGACCGAGCCACGTGGCCGTATCGAGTTCGTATTGCACATGCGTGTCGCTGTGCTTGGTGCCGCTCATAAAGGTCGTTCCCCGAACAACCTGCCCGCGTGTGTGCTCGGCGATAATTTCTTCGCTACCCAATCCGTTCTGCGCCGAAATCACCGCTCCCCCGTCAAACCGATGTCCAATTGGGGCGATTGATGCTTCCACTTGTGTAGCTTTGGTCGCGACGATCCCCAAATCGCAATCGGGAAGTTCATCCGGGCGACTTGTGGCTTTGAGCGATACATGAAAATCGTGTTTGCCGGAAACTCGAAGCCCATCTCGGTTCAACGCTCGCGCATGATCCTCTCTTCTCACGAACGCCCAGACTTCCGTTATGCGCGCCAAGTGAGCGGCATAAAGACTTCCGATAGCTCCACAACCGACGATGCACACCCGCTTCATTTGCGCCACATCATCAAGCCCGCTTTTCCACCTTCACCAGTTTCGCTGCCTGGCTCACCTCTTTCGGCACTAAAGCCCGGAAAAGACTGTCGGCATTATTGAATGAATCATCGATGAACACGCCCTCTCCAAAAAGCGCGTCCTGCAGCGCAGCAGAAATTGTGTGCACCGGCGCTGCACCACCTTCCCCCATACCTTTGGCGCCGCTGTAGCTATGCGGCGACGGAGTTTCGATGTGATCGTATTTCAGCTTCGGCATATTCATCGCCGTGATCGGGATATAGTCGCTGAATGTACTGGTCAACATGTTGCCGACAGCGTCATAAACGCAATTTTCCATTAACGCAGCGCCAATGCCGTGAGCGGTCGCGCCGTACACCTGCCCTTCGACGATCGGAGGATTGATCACGGTCCCACAATCGTCAACGGCTACGTAGTCCAGAATTCGCGGAATGAATGTATCGCGCTCGACCTCGATGACGGCGATGTGAAGCTGCGAGGAATATGTCAGCGTTAAATTGCCGTATTTTTTCTCTTTGTCGGGAACCCGAAACGGCGCACGCCAAATGTAGCGGCAATTCAAAGTGATCTCATAAAGCTCCGGAGGGAGAACGGCGCTGTTGGCATTCACCAGATTCGCCAACCCCCAATAACTAATCGATCTGCCGGTGCTCGTTGCCCGCAGTTCCGGACCCTGGGCTCCGGTCCCAAATTCCACATCATCTTCGCCGGTCTGAAGTACGAAGGCGCCGAGCCGCTTCATTTCGGTCTTCAGCTTTTGCGCAGCGCCGTGAACGGCCGAAAGCCCCGACACGGCAAACTGACTGGCGTAGGTCCCGGAAAACCCGGTGTGAACGTTCCGTTCCGTGTCAAAGCCGGTGCGCACGGTCACCAGATCAGGATGAATATTCAGCACATCGGCCACGACCTGCGCCGCGGTGGTCTCGTGTCCTTGACCTTGCGGGCAGGAACCGACGGCAACCACGACTTCTCCGTAAATATCGAGCTTGCAGTTGGCGCCCTGCGAATTGCCGGAGTACGGTAAACCAGGATTCACGATTTGTGACTGGCCGAAGTTATTCGTTCCGGAGTCGAGGGTCGTGCCAATGCCGATGCCAATCCATCGACCTTGAGCGCGAGCGACGGCTTGCTTCTCTCTCCACTCATCCCATCCCAGGCGCTGTTTTGCGACCTCCAACATCTTGGGATAGTTCCCCGAGTCATAGACGCATCCGTTCGGCGTGGTATAGGGAAACTCTTCTGGCTGGATGTAATTGCGCAGGCGCATCTGGTCGGCAGGAATTCCAAGTTGATGAGCGCAAATATCAATGACTCGCTCTAAAAACCAGAGGTGCTGCATGCGCGAGTACCCGCGATTCGGTCCCACGGGACATTTGTTGGTGACGGCCTGGGTGAAGTCGATGCGAGCGTTCTTGAAGCGATAGACGCCCGCAAAAACCTGCGCCCAGATTACACAGCCCAGCGGCTCATAGCGTGGATACGCCCCGCAGTCATCGATATGGCGCGACGTTATTGCCGTGATAACACCGCGGGAGTCGAGCGCGACTCGTGTATCCCGAAACGTGCGCTCATTTCCGTGAGCACTCGAAGTCATGTGCTCGGAGCGCGTTTCGACCCACTTGACCGGACGTCCACCAGCTTTTTTGGAGGCGAGCGCGCAAATCGCCATCTGGGGATAGCTGGTGATCTTGATTCCAAAACTACCGCCAATGTCGAACGTCTCAACCCGTATGCGGTCGATGTGGACATTCAGGTGCGCAGCCAGAAACTGAATAGCAAACGATGGAAATGAATTGTTGCATGAATAGTAGATGCGTTCGTCTTTCGGGTCCCACTCGGCGATCACTACGTTGTTTTCCAGCGGCGTACTGGAGAAGCGGTGGAAGTGCATCTTGTCGATGCTTACAACGTGGGCGGCGTCTCGGAACGCCTGCTCGACGTCTCCGTACTCAAATACTCCATTCCATACCTGATTGGTCCCCGCCTCGTCGTGCAGAATGCTGCTGTTCTCCAGGGCGATCTCTGCGTCGAGAACCGGCTCAATGGCTTCGTAATCGACTTGCACGAGATCTGCGGCGTCGTCGGCCAGCGCAGGGGATTCGGCAACGACGGCTGCCACCGGCTCCCCTTGATAACGCACTTTAGAAACGGCTAGCGGATAATCCTTGATCTTTGCAAATGGCTCGGGGCCGATTTCGATAAAGGGCTGCGTCTGGGCGGCAACCTCAGCGCCGGTCAAAGCACATAGCACGCCGGGCAACGCCTCAGCCGCGCTGGTATCGACGCTTATGATCTTGGCGTGGGCGTAGGGCGAGCGTACAAAGCGAAGATAAAGCATGTCACGGAGCTTGACGTCGTCGGAAAAGCGCCCGCGCCCGCGCAGCAGACGATTTTCCTCCTTACGAGGAAACGCCTTGCCGACCCAGTTGTTTCCAGATCCCTGCGTCATTTTCTGCCTATTTCATCGCCGCCTGCAATGCATCAATCAATTTCTGCACGTTTTTCTTGCCCAGCGGTTCCAACAGGCCGCCGGCGACTGAAGTCAATCGTCCGAACACCTGGGCCTCGCCTTGCCACACTACTTTTGTACCGCCGTTCACCGGCGAGAGGTTAAAGCCCGCAATAATGGCAACGTTTCCGCCGGCAACTTTCCCTTCACCTCGGTATTGCGCGCGCACCGGCCGCTCGGTATCGGCTAGATGTAGGTTCAGGTCCGCCGTACCTTTGATGTAGGAAATCCCGACCTTCACCTGGATGTTGAAGTGCGTGGCGTCACGAACAGTTACACTTTGAAAATCCGGCAATAGGGGCGCGAATCGGTTGGGATCGGTCAGAAACTCGTAGACTTCTTCGGGCTTGCGTGGGACTTCGAATTCGCCGTCGAGCTTAATCGCCATCGACCGAAACCCCTTTCATGTTCTGGGCGGCAAGCTCGATGGCTCGCACGATGTTCTGGTAACCGGTGCAACGGCAGGTGTTGCCGGCAATCGCTTTGTGGATTTGCGATGCGCTGGGATCCTGACATGTCATTAATAGTTGCAGAGCAGAAAGCATCATGCCCGGGGTGCAATATCCACACTGCAGGCCAAAAGCATCGCCAAAGGCTTTCTGCACAGGATGCAATTGGCCGTCTTTTTCCAATCCCTCCACCGTTTGAATTTTGGCACCATCCGCCTGCACCGCAAAAACCGTGCATGATTTCACGGCTGCGCCATTCAACAAAACGGTGCAAGCCCCGCAATAGCTGGTATCGCATCCCACGTGCGTACCAGTGAGATCGAGCTGCTCGCGCAGCATCTCGACCAGCAGCGTGCGCGGTTCGATGGCCAAGGAATGCTCTTTGCCGTTCACCGTGATGCGGATCGGTATCTTTTCAAACGTCTCAGGCATAAAGATGACGGGTTTCGACCTGCTCTCCGCGTGCGCGGCGCATCGCAATGGCGATTGCGCGCCGAAGTAGAGATCCTGCTAGTTGACGCTTGTATTCGGCAGAGCCGCGCATGTCTGTTTGAGGATCGGCCGCATCGCGAGCAGCTGCGGCGGCGGCCGCGATCGACTTTTCGGTGATCGCCCGACCGCGCAGCGCGGTCTCCGCGTTCTTAGCCTTAATCGCCGTCAACCCCATGCAACCCATGGCAATGCTCGCATCGCGGCAGTAGTCGCCGTCCTCCACAATCAACTGCACCGCAACGCTTGCGGTCGGATAAACGGGCGCCGCCCGCTTGAATGCGAGATACGCTCCGCCACTTCCCTTAGGCGGAATCTTCACGCGTACTTCGCTGACCAATTCATCGTGACCTAAGGCGGTAGTGTAAGCATCTTTGATGAAATCGGGCAGAGGCATAGTTCGTTCGCCGGCGCTTCCCAGACAGCAAACTTCCGTCGAAAGCGTCGCCAGCACAACTGCCCAATCCCCGCTGGGATCAGCTTCAGCGAGTGATCCAGCGATGGTTCCGCGGTTTCGCACTTGCACGTCGGCGATTCCCGCCGCGCAATCGTGCAAGATTGGAATCTTCCCTGCGGCATCGGATGACTCAATTTCTGCATGGCGCGTCAGTGGGCCAAAGCGAAGCGTCTTGCCATCGTCGCGAATGTAGGAAGTCTGGGGGATAAAGTTGAGGTCCACGAGATGAGAAGGATTCGCAAAACGGAGCTTCATCAGGGGAATCAAACTCTGCCCGCCGGCGAGCAATTTTGCGCCATCCCCAAGCTGGGCCAACATAGCTCGCGCTTCGTGCAGCGAATTGGCGCGGTGATAGTGGAAGGCTCGCGGATACATTATTGACCTCCGGGAACTGGCGTTGTGCCGGCGAAGCCGCCATTAACCCGGAAAATTAGCTTAACAAAGGTTGCGCAGGGATGTCAGACTTGTTCTTACGTCGGATGATGGCGCGCAGCTAACTCGGCCCTCCGATCGCGCGATACTTTCCTCGGAAGTACAACAGCGGATCGCCCTCCCGCACCACGACATCTTCCACTTCAGCGATGAAGATGGTGTGATCACCAGCTTCTTGCGCGATGTGCAGACGGCATTCGAGATACGTCAACGCATCGTGCAGGACGGGAGTACCGTGCGCAGTTCGATCGAAGCGCGCTCCCGCTTCGCGTTCAGCTTGCTGATGGGTGGGGGTTGGCCGAGCATAATATTCGGAAATCGCCCGCTGATTTTCCGCCAATACATTGATGCCGAACCGTTGTCGGGCATGCAGATGGGCATGAGTCCGGGCCTTGTGATCGACACAAACAAGGATGAGTAAGGGTTCAAGAGATACCGAAGCGAAGGCATTCGCGGTCATGCCATGTACCTGGCCTTCATAGTCAACAGTGATGACAGTGACACCGGTGGCAAAGCTGCCAAGGGCCTTCCGAAATTGCGCCTGACTGATGCTCATCGCGACAAACACTCATCACTCTCGTGCAATATTTGAGCACTGCTTCGAAGTGCGCGCGATGAATTGTAATCCATTACAATCACTTGAGGTTTGGCCTTAAAGATGGAACCAGCAGCAGTCTCAGCGCAACCCGTTCTGGATTTGGAAAACTGGGAACTGGGAACTTCCATCTCCCGAGAGCAAGCATACAATTTGATCAATTGCACGGACGCTGAACTTCCTGCGCTCCTCGCCGCCGCGCTGGAAACCAAACAACGATTCAAGGGAAACGTCGTCACGTATTCCCGCAAGGTTTTCATCCCGCTGACGAACCTATGCCGAGACTACTGCGGCTATTGCACGTTTCGCCGCGATCCTGGACAACCCGGCGCGCGAACTATGACACCGGAGGAAGTTTTGGATGTGGTCCGGGCCGGCGAGCGACTGGGCTGTACAGAGGCTTTATTCAGCCTCGGCGACAAGCCGGAGTTGTTGTTTGTGGAAATGCGCGAAGCGTTGCGGCATGTGGGTTACAAGTCAACTCTTCATTATTTAGAGGCGACGTGCGAACTGGTGCTGCGCGAGACAAGTTTGCTGCCGCATCCGAACCCTGGGCTCTTAAGCGCGGAGTGGATCGCGCGACTGGCCGCGGTTTCTCCAAGCATGGGGCTCATGCTGGAAAGTACTAGCGACCGCCTGCTCGCTCCGGAAGCTGCGCATGACAACGCCCCGGACAAAGTTCCGGCGCGTCGTTTGCAAACCATCGCAGAAGCAGGCAAACAGAAGGTGCCTTTCACGACCGGCCTTTTGGTCGGAATTGGTGAAACTTCGCAGGAACGAGTGGACACGCTGATTGCGATCCGGGATTTGCACCGGCGCTACGGTCATATTCAGGAAGTCATCATTCAAAACTTCCGCTCCAAACCGGAAATTCCCATGCGAGACTGGCCCGAGCCCTCGGAAGGCGAAATGCTGCGCACCATCGCGGTCGCGCGTCTGCTGATGCCGGAGATGAATATTCAGGCGCCCCCAAATCTTTCGGCGCCTTACTACGAGAACCTGCTCGATGCCGGCATCAACGATTGGGGTGGCATCTCGCCGCTTACGCCGGACTTCATCAATCCCGAAAAGCCGTGGCCGCATATAGAGCAACTCAGCCAGCGAACCGAATCTAAAGGGCACGTGCTCCATCAGCGCTTGCCGGTCTACCCAGAGTATCTGGCTTCGCTTTTGAATCGGCCCGGCATTCTCGCAGCAAAAGTCACGGCGGCAGCCGAGGCTCTGGGCGTGGCCAGGAGGGCTGCTTGATCGTCGTTCTGACGGGCGGCACGGGCGGCGCTAAGTTCGTCGACGGCTTGCGACACAGCGTTCCACCCGAGCAACTCACGTTTGTTGTCAATACTGGTGACGACCTTAAGTGGTGGGGGCTGCATGTTTCGCCCGATCTGGACTCAATCACTTATGGGCTGGCGGGATTGCTCAGCCGTGAGCGGGGCTGGGGGGTGAAAGGAGATACGTTCTATTGCCTGCAAGCGATGGGCGAACTGGCCGAGCCAATCTGGTTCCACGTGGGAGACCGTGACCTTGCCGTGCACCTGCTGCGATCGCGATTGCTGGCGGAAGGCAAGACGCTCAGCCAGGCGACGGCAGAAATCTGCTCGCGGCTGGGAGTGCAAGCTCGCATCCTGCCGATGACCGATTCGCGCGTCGAGACACGAGTGGACACGCCAAATGGGGATCTGAGTTTTCAGGAATATTTTGTGCAGCGCTGGTATCAGGATCCCGTGAACTCAGTTCGTTTCGCCGGCGTTGACGTGGCAGTCCCCGCTCCCGGCGTAGTTGATTCCATTCTCACGGCACGAATCGTAATCATCGCCCCGAGTAATCCCATCACGAGCATCGGGCCAATCCTTGCGGTTCCGGGCATGCGGAAAGCACTGCAGCAAACGAGCGCGGCGGTCGTGGCCGTCAGCCCCATCATCGGCAACGCGGCCGTTACGGGTCCGGCAGGAATTCTCATGGCTGCGCAAGGTCTGCCCGTTTCAATTGCCGGCGTTGCCCAGGCTTATCACGATTTCCTCGATATACTGATTGCCGATGTTCGCGACTCGGCGGTTGCCGATCAACTCAATCAGTCTGGGTTTCGGGTGCATTGCACCAACATCATCATGAATAACGCGAACGACAAAGCAAGACTGGCGCAGACTGTGCTCGACCTAGTCACACGCAGCGCAGCCAGTCGTGGCGCAACGGATCACTCGTGATTCTCATTCCAGTCAAGAATCTCGACACCGCCAAACAGCGTCTGGCGCGAATGTTTGATCAGGCCACACGCACAGAACTGGCGAAGGCCATGCTCCACGATGTGCTTGAAGTGGTTGGCAAATGGCCTGGCCGTCCGCCGGTAAGTTTGGTTACGAACGACCCTTTTGCGGTGGATCTGGCCAGGAGATTTGACTTCGAAATCATTCCGGATGGTGAAAACCGTGGTGAGACCTACGCGATCGAGATGGCAACACACCATTGCCAAGAGCGCGGGATTGACAATACTTTAGTGATTCCTGGCGACATTCCGTTGATCCAAGCGTGGGAGCTCGAAAAGATTGTCGGCGTCGCGCCCCAGGAGGGATCGGTTCTCGTCCCGGCTGCCGACGGACGCGGCAGTAACGCAATTTTTCGCCGCCCCGCGGGGTTGTTTCCTCTTCGGTTCGGAAATGACAGTTTCAAGCCGCACCTCGCCGCTGCGCGAGCTGCGGGGAAACCATGCATGGTCCTTTCTCTGACCGGCATCGCGCTCGATGTCGATAATCCGGAGGACTTACAGCAGCTAGCTAATGCACCGGGTGAAACGCGTTCGCAGCAACTGGTCCGGCGATGGGACTTGGCAGACCTTTCCCTGGCAGCCAATGAATGAATTGCGAATCATCCCTTTGCCTTTCGCTGAGGAGATTCTCCCCGGCGATTCGCTGCTGGGGAAAATTCTTGCTGCGCTCTCATCCGCCCGTCAAAGATTCCGGAGCGGGGACATCCTTGTCGTGAAGCACAAGATTGTTTCCAAAGCCGAAGGGCAACTGGTGGCTTTGGCTGACATCAAACCATCACTCGCGACAAATCGCTGGGCCCGACGTTACAAACTCGATCCGCGAGTGACGCAATTGGCCTTGCGAGAAAGCAAAAGAGTCCTGCGGCAAAAAAACGGCGTGCTGATAACGGAGACTGGTCATGGGCTGATCTGCGCTAACAGCGCTGTCGATGTGTCCAACGTGGATGGCGGCCGCCATGCATTGCTGCTCCCGAAGGATCCCGATCGATCTGCAGCTCGATTGCATCGGCAGTTAAAAAAGCGAACTGGGCTGCATATTCCTGTCATGATTACTGACACTTTTGGGCGCCCGTGGCGAGAAGGGCTCATGGAGGTTGCCATCGGCGTCGCGGGCATGCGAGCGTTGCACGATGACCGTGGAAAACGCGATCCGCATGGATATCGGTTGCGTGTCACAATGGAAGCCGTGGCTGACGAGTTGGCTTGCACGGCTGGACTGGTATGCGGAAAGCTGGGTCGTACGCCAGCGTGTATTATTCGAGGATTTCAGTACCAGAGGGGCGGAAGTAGCGCGCGCGACTTGATTCGCCCGGCCAAGAAGGACTTATTTCGCTAGGTGCGCGGAGGGGAAATTGTGGCACGAGTGGTGACGCAATCGGAGCTGGAGAGCTTTCCTTCGCTGGAGTGGGAACAGGTTGCCCCTGCGATGAACAGTAGTCTTCGTGCAGCTCTTGAGCGCGTAATAGAAGCGCTGGATGGTTCCCTCCTAACCCGCGAAGAGAGTCTTCTTCTCGCCTACGCAGAAGGGGACGATTTGCTTGGTCTGCTGGTGGGGGCAAATTCTTTGCGGCGCGAGCTTGCTGGAAATCTGGTCACATATGTAGTCAACCGGAACATCAATTTCACTAATGTTTGTTTTGTAGGCTGCAAGTTTTGCGCGTTTAGCCGAGGACCACGCGAATCCGACACTTATTTTTTTACACCGGAGCAAGTTGCGGAAAAGGCGCTCGAGGCGTGGCAGACGGGTGCAACTGAAGTGTGCATCCAAGGTGGCTTGCCTCGAGATCTGCCGCCGTTCTATTACCGCGACATCTTGCGCGCGGTAAAGCGAGCCACGCCCCGCATGCATATTCATGCGTTTTCGCCGATGGAAATTGTCTATGGGGTCGAGCTCACCGGCATGCCACTCAATGATTACCTTGTCATGTTGCGTGACAATGGGCTCGACACGCTGCCCGGCACAGCTGCCGAGATTCTCGACGATGACGTTCGCTTCGTTCTTTCGCGGAATAAGCTTTCGACGGCGCAATGGGCAGACGTAATTCGAATGGCGCACCGAAATGGCATTCGCACGACGTCGACCTTGATGTACGGTCACGTGGAAACACCGGAGCATTGGCTTAATCAGCTGATGTTTTTGCGAGAGATTCAGCGCGAGACCGGAGGGTTTACCGAGTTCGTCCCGCTCGGATTTGTTCACCAAAATACGCTGCTCTTCCATCAGGGCCTTTCGCGATCCGGCCCAACGTTGGCGGAACATCTGAAAATTCACGCCCTTGCGCGGATAATCCTCGCGGGAGCGATCAACAACATTCAGGTCTCGTGGGTCAAACTCAATCGCAGTTTGTCCCAGCTCTGTCTTGAGGCTGGAGCTAACGATTACGGCGGCACGTTGATGGAAGAAAACATTTCCCGCGAAGCTGGAGCGACTGCCGGGCAATATACGAGTGCAGAGGATTTTCAGTCGCTGATTTTAGAAATCGGGCGCATTCCTGCCGAACGCAACACGACATACTCGCGAATTCAGATCAAGCAACGGCCAGACGCATCGATTACCGAACCCGCCTTGGAGCCAGCATTTGCATGACAACTCGTCCCATCGCAATCTTAGGCGGCACCGGGCCAGAGGGCTCGGGCTTGGCGCGGCGCTGGGCCCAAGCGGGGGAAACGGTGATCATCGGATCGCGAGATGCGCAACGTGCAGAAGAGTCCGCCAAAAAGATCCGGCAAGAAGTGGGAACCAACGCGCAAGTTTCAGGCATGGACAATCTGGCCGCCTGCGCCGCGACCGATCTAATTGTGCTCACCGTTCCATTCGACGGTCATGCGACGTTACTGAAACAGCTCAAGTCAGTATTGCGTCCAGGGAGTATCGTGATTGATGCTACAGTGCCCCTTGCTGCAAGTGTAGGAGGGCGGGCTACCCGTACCCTGGGAGTGTGGCAAGGTTCGGCGGCGCAGGAAACTGCAGAACTGGTGCCCAAAGAGGTTTCCGTGGTAGCAGCTTTTCAGAATGTCGGCGCCGAAATGCTGCACGATTCCGCCCCGGTCGATTGCGACGTAATTGTTTGCAGCGATGATGCCAAGGCCAGTCAAGCCGTTCAACAATTGGCCAGCAGAATTGACGGAGTGCGGGCTCTCGATGGCGGCAAACTAGAAAATGCACGCATTCTCGAGCAGGTCACGGCACTATTAATTGGCCTGAATATTCGACACAAAGGCCATTCCGGTATTCGGATTACCGGGCTACCATCATCTTCATATGTTGGTCGGGAGTAGCGCTTACATCGCAGGCGGCGGGCACCGATGGAAACTTCTCGCGATCATCAACCAGCCATTGAGTTCCGCAATGTTTCCTACGCGCTGAACGGGCATTCGATCCTGCAAAACCTCAGCCTGCAGATACAGCGCGGAGAGACTCTGGTTCTGCTGGGCCGCAGCGGCTCCGGCAAGACTACGGCGCTCAAGCTGATTAACCACCTTTTGCAACCAACCGCGGGAGAAATTTTTGTTGACGACCGATCTACTCGCGATTGGGATGTCATTCGACTGCGGCGAATGATCGGATACGTTATCCAGGAAGTTGGACTTTTCCCGCATTTCACTGTTGAACGCAATGTGGCATTGGTCCCGACGATTGAGAACTGGGCTGCGGAGCGGATTCATCAGCGCGTTCAGGAATTGCTTAGACTCGTTGGCCTCGATCCGCAAATTGCGGCACGATATCCGCGGCAACTTTCCGGCGGGCAACGACAGAGGGTGGGGGTCGCACGGGCGCTCGCTGCCGATCCCCCGATCTTACTTATGGACGAACCGTTTGGAGCTCTTGATCCGCTCACCCGTGCCGAACTCCAAAAGGAATTTCTAGGGTTGCAGGAACGGCTGAGCAAGACGATCGTTTTCGTGACCCATGATTTTCGTGAAGCCCTGCGGGTTGGTACACGAATCGCGCTATTGGAGGCGGGGCGTCTGGTCACGGTCCAACCACAAGCCGAATTTCTTGCTTCGAAGGAGCCTTTGGTGATGGCGTACAAAAATGCGTTCGACGGCAATCCGGTTATGGGGCGAGGCGAACCATGAATCTATGGCAATTCATGCTGCAGAATCAGGCTGAGGTACTGCGACTTACAGGCGAACACTTGTGGCTTGTGGGAGTGTCGACATTCATTGCGGTGCTCATCGGAATCCCGCTCGGGATTCTCATTACTCGCTGGCCAATTCTGAATAAGCCCGTGTTAGGAAGTGCAAACATTATTCAAACGATCCCTAGCCTTGCTCTATTTGGATTTCTGCTGCCCGCACCGTGGATTGGGGCCCGCGCCGACCGGCTCGCAATCCTGGCGCTCACTCTCTACGCCCTATTGCCCGTCATTCGCAATACTTACGCCGGCATCAAGGGAGTCGATCCCGCGATTTTGGAGGCGGGGCGCGGCATGGGCCTCACGGATCGCCAACTACTGGTGCAAGTTGAGCTGCCGCTATCGCTCGGAGTAATCATCGCGGGGGTTCGCGTAGCCACCGTGATTTCTGTGGGGTTGGCAACGATTGCTGCTGCTATTGGGGCTGGCGGCCTAGGAGAATACATTTTTCGTGGATTGGCAATGGTCAATAACGCCGTCATACTCGCTGGCGCGATTCCGGCGGCAGCTCTGGCTTTGCTGGCTGATTTCACTCTGGGCTGGCTGGAAAAAAGGTTACAACCACGATAAGGACTTCGAATTGGATGAAAAACAGCCTCAGGATCTTCCTATGCACGGCATTGCTTGCTTCCTGCGGCCCGGCACGGGAGAACCTGATCATTGTGGGGTCGAAGAATTTTACCGAACAGCTCGTCCTCGGAGAACTGATCGCCCAGCAGATCGAGAACAAGACCCATTTGCCAGTCGAGCGCCGTTTCTATCTGGCGGGAACGTACATTTGTCATCAAGCGTTACTCGCGGGACGAATCGATATCTACCCCGAGTACACAGGAACCGGACTCACGGCAATTCTGAAACAACAACCGAGTGGGGGTGCAGCGCAGGTCTATAAGGAAGTAAAGAGCGAGTATGCGAAGCGTTTTAATTTCGATGTTGGTGCACCATTCGGCTTCGATAATACTTTTGCGATCCAGATACGCGGAGAAGAAGCGCGGCGCCTGGGGTTGAAAACGATTTCGCAAGCCGCAACTTATACTCCGCAGTGGCGGGCGGGGTTTGGCTACGAATTCATGGAGCGTCCGGATGGGTACAAGGGATGGGCAGCAACTTACGGCCTGCGCTTTGCCGAGGCGCCGCGGATCATGGATTTGGGACTGCTTGATCGCGCCTTGAAAGAGAAGCAGGTCGATCTGATTGCGGGAAACATGACGGACGGTCTCATTCCGGCGCTGGATTTATTTGTACTGGAGGACGATCGGCATTACTTTCCCTCGTACGAAGCCGTGCCAGTCATGCGCCAAGAGACTATCAACCGGCATCCGGAAGTTGCCCAGGCGCTGAATGAACTTGCCGGAAAGATCTCTAACGAACAAATGCGGGCACTCAATTACGCGGTGGATGGAGAGCATCGGGACGTAAGAGAGGTCGTACGAGAATTTTTGAAAAAGCACTCCCTTGAAAAGTGAGCAAGGTACGTGGGGTATTGTGGACTTCGAGTAGCTGCGGATGGTACAAGTGTGGGCTACTTATCTCGCCCGGTCTTGTTGGGGGAAATTCCTGCCAGAGCACGGGCTATTTGCCTCTCGGGGCTTTTGTACGCCGAGAGGGGCAAGAGCAAGTTGGTTTCAAACCAGCTCTCTGCTAGTTTTGCTAAGGAAGCTTATGGATCGCATCGCGGCTCTAACCGAAATTCTTGAGCAAGAACCGAATGACGCCTTCGCCCGCTACGGCTTGGCGATGGAGTATTCCAAGTCAGGCGAGGTGAATCGCGCGATGGAAGAATTCGGCAAGCTGCTCTCCGCCCATCCGGAATATACGGCCGGATATTTCATGGCAGCGCAGACGCTGGCAAGCGCAAACCGCGTGGACGAAGCCAGGAAAATGCTGGTGGAGGGAATTTCCTCTGCAGTGCGCACCGGCAACTCCCATGCGCAATCAGAAATGACGGCCATGCTGGATGAGTTGAAGTCCTGATCACGCCCGCTGCTTCAGCATCCTCGCCATTGCCCACTCCACAAAGCCAGGAGAAAGTTGATACAGCTTGACGACGAAGCGCATATACCAGGGCACGACCACCTCCCGCTTCTGCTTTACATATCCCTGCAAAACGGCCTGTGCCACGCGTTGCGGAGATATCCCTCGCACTGATGTGGGCCGCACTTGCTTTGGTGCAGGGCCACGGATGGAATTTGCGCCGAAATCGGTCCGCACGTAGCCGGGACAGACGGTCAGCACATGAATACCTGCCGGCTTGAGCTCGATGCGAGCCCCGTTGCCGACAGCATTCATGGCAAACTTCGTGGCGCTATAAACCGCATGAAATGGGATTGGAATGTGTCCGGCAACGCTCGAAATGTTGATGATCGTTCCGCCTCCCTGTTCCTTGAGTATCGGGATCACGACCTGCATAGCATCGATTGTGCCAAAGAGATTGGTCTCGAACGTTTCCCGAATTGCGGCCATGTCTGCGTTCGCCAGCGAGTCGAGCAGCCCGTGTCCCGCATTATTGATCCAAATGTCCAGGCGATCGAAGTGATGCAAAGTAAGGCTGACCACGCGCTCGATCTCCTCATGCTTGCGGACGTCACAGGCCAAGGCCAGAGTGCGATCCGTGTGTCCTACCCGGTGGCGGGCAGCTTCGGCTCGGCTTGCATCGCGCGATAGCAACACTACCTTGGCGCCCTCCTCGGCGAAAGTCTTCGCGATCTGCTCGCCGATGCCCATGGAGGCGCCCGTAATGACCGCAACTTTTCCATTCAGTTCCATGCCGTGCTTTTAGTCTTCTCTGCGATGAGAGTCAAGTAGGGCCGCACTCCTGATTCAGTCCGGCTGGCGTAAAATGCCAAGAATGTTTCGCCTGCTTCCTATCGCCGTTTGCGGAGCGTGTTCGTGAGCACGCTAATACCCCTGTTTCCGCTCGACTTGGTCCTCCTGCCCGGCGCGATTTTGCCATTGCACATCTTCGAGCCTCGTTACAAAGAAATGATCTCCGAGTGTCTCAGCGAGCAGCGACATTTCGGGATCGTGCGCGCGAAGGAAGGCGGGGTCGCCGAGATCGGCTGTACAGCCGAAATTGTCACCGTCACCAAGAAATATGAGGACGGCCGCATGGACATCGTTACTGAGGGCCGGGAGCGTTTTGAGGTCCTGAATGTTAATCAGGATCGATCCTTTCTGCAGGCTGAAGTTCTTTATCTGCGGGATGAGCCGGGAAAAGCCGGCGGAGAAGAAATCGACCGGGCGCTAAAGTTGCACGGAGAGATTATGAAATTGGCCGGAGCCGAGGCCGAGAATCCGGCAGAAATCGATAAGCAGGAGCTTTCATTTCATCTCGCCTCTTCCCTGCCGCTCGATCTCGATCTCAAGCAAGCGCTACTCGGCATGAAATCAGAGTCCGAACGCCTGCAAGCGGTCATTTCGTTTTTCGAGGCCCTCCTTCCCAATATGCGCCGCACCGTCCATGCACGCCGCAAGGCTGGCGGCAATGGTCATGCCATCTAATCGGGCGAGCGTATAATCGAGACACGATTTTGTTCTTCCTGGGGGTTTTCTGATCATGAGTCTTCCTCGGACGCTAGGCGAACTCCGCCACAGTCCATTTTCGGAATCCATGCTTCGCGGCCGTCGAGTCAAAGACGAATTACGTGATAATTTGGCCGCCAGACTGCGCCAGCCGGGCCCGATTTTCCCCGGAATCATCGGCTACGACGACACGGTTGTGCCACAGATCGTCAATGCGGTGCTCTCCCGGCATAATTTCATTTTGCTTGGGCTGCGTGGTCAAGCGAAGAGCCGCATCCTGCGAGCGTTAACCACCTTGCTCGATCCCCAAACGCCCTACATCGCCGGCTGCGAGATTCATGACAACCCGTATTCTCCGATTTGTCGTCCCTGCCGCGAACGCATTGCCCAATGCGGTGATGCGACTGCGATTGCCTATCTCACGCCGGAAGAACGCTACGTGGAAAAGCTTGCGACGCCCGATGTAACCATTGCTGACTTGATCGGCGACATCGATCCCATCAAAGCTGCTCGCGGAGGCCACGAACTGGCCAGCGAAATGACAGTCCACTATGGACTGCTTCCCCGCGCCAACCGTGGAATCTTTGCCATCAACGAATTGCCGGACCTGGCGGGAAAGATTCAAGTTGGGTTGTTCAACATCATGCAGGAAGGCGACGTGCAGATTAAGGGATATCCCATTCGCCTGCCGCTCGACGTGGCTTTGGTATTCAGCGCCAATCCCGAAGATTACACCGCACGCGGAAAAATTATCACGCCGCTGAAAGACCGCATCGGCTCGGAAATTCGCACGCACTATCCGGCGACGGTGGAAGAAGGCATCGCGATCACCATGCAGGAAGCGTGGACCGAGCGCAATGGCTACAAACTGCACATTCCGAAATACGTGCAGGAGGTAGTCGAGGGTGTCGCTTTCACAGCGCGCGAAGATAAGAAAATTGACAAGCGTTCGGGCGTGAGCCAACGGTTACCGATTTCGTGCATGGAAATTGTAGTTTCCAACGCCGAGCGGCGGGCCATTAAGCACAGCGAGAAGACGATCGTGCCGCGGATCGGCGATATCTACGCTGCTATGCCCGCGATTACAGGCAAGCTCGAACTGGAATATGAGGGCGAGATGAAAGGCGCGGATTTCGTGGCGCGCGAACTGATTCGCAACGCAGTTGCCAAGACCTATGACGCCTACTTCAAAGGCACGGATATGAACCAAATCGTGCAGTGGTTCGATCTCGGCGGCGAAATCCAGCTCACCGATACCGCCAGCGCTGCGGAGGCGCTGCCTTCGCTGCGCAACATTCAAGGTCTCATGGAAAAGCTGGTCAAGCTGAATGTCGGCCCGAAAGATACGCCCGAAGCCCAGACGTCAGCGGCGGAGTTCGCACTCGAAGGGCTGCACGCGCACAAACGCATTGGGCGAAATGAAGAGCGCGTCTTCACCGCGGGAGAAAAGCCACCCAAGCAACCTGAAAGGACTTTCGAACGGGAAGAACCGTTTCGCGGAAGAAGGCCGTACAACTAGGTCGTTGGCCTACGGTCGTTGGCCTTGACTGTTCACGACCGGAGATTTCGCGAACGACCAAGGACGAACGACCCAGCTACGCCGTTATGAAGCGCATTCGCTACAGCAAATATGTTCCCGACCCGGCGGGCGAGATGAGCCTGGAAGACTTGCTCAGCGCGCTTTCCGACTATCTACTGCAGAGCGGGTTCCACGAATATCTCTACGATGATTTTGGCGACGGCGAACGATCGCTCGACGATCTTCGCCGTGCGATCGAACAGGCGCTCTTCGATAGCGATCTATTCGACGAGCAAATGCGCGAGCAACTGCAGCAAATGCAAATGGAAGGCAAGCTTGACGAATTGATCGAGGAACTTATCGAGCGCATGCAGCAGGAAGACTACATCAGCGTCGACGAACCGCACGATCCCTCTCGGCGATCGAGCGTCGGCGGCCAAGTTGGGGAGGCACAGCAGCAGCAAGCCAAGTTCGAAATCACGGATAAGAGCCTCGACTTTCTCGGCTTCAAAACCTTGCGCGACCTCATGGGCTCGCTTGGCAAATCGAGTTTCGGACGTCACGATACTCGCGATATGGCGACGGGCGTTGAGGCCAGCGGCGCATCCCGCACGTACGAATTCGGCGACACGCTAAACCTCGATATTACGGCTACGCTCTCGAATGCAATCCAGCGCGAAGGGTTGAATCTGCCGTTGAACATCGAGTATTCCGATCTGCAAGTGCATCAATGCGAATATCAGTCCTCCTGCGCGACGGTGCTCATGCTGGATTGCTCGCATTCCATGATTCTGTACGGCGAGGACCGTTTTACTCCCGCGAAGAAAGTCGCGATGGCGCTGTCACACCTGATTCGCACCCAGTATCCCGGCGACTCTCTGTCGCTGATTCTGTTTCACGATTCAGCCGAGGAAGTTCCGCTCTCGCAGTTGGCACGGGTGAAAGTCGGCCCGTATTACACCAACACACGCGAGGGATTGCGATTGGCGCAACGTATTTTGCAGCGCCAAAGAAAAGACATGAAGCAGATCGTCATGATCACGGACGGTAAGCCTTCCGCGCTGACATTGGAAGATGGACGCATCTATAAGAACGCTTTTGGGCTTGATCCGCTGGTGGTCAGCCAGACGCTGGAAGAAGTTTCCAAGTGCAAGCGCGCGGGAATTTTGATTAATACTTTTATGTTGGCGTCAGATCACGGACTGGTTCAGTTCGTGCAGAAGGTCACCGAGATGTGCCGCGGCAAGGCATACTTCACCACTCCTTACACGCTCGGGCAATATCTGCTGATGGATTACATGTCGAGGAAGACCAAGACCATCCATTAGACCAGGCGCTCCGTAGCTATCCCTTCGTGATCTCCCCTACCGCCCGCCACGCCTGATCAATCGCGGCATTGGTGAAAGCGTGAGCGCCGGCATCGCTATTGGCGATCGAAATCCGGCCAAATGGTTTTCGCGCAATTTCGCAAGGTGCTTCACCTCCCGCAAGCACGAAGGAATCGAAAAGAGAGTTGTATTCGTAAGCGTAGCCATGGGGCCAGCGATTCACCGTGATAGCAGCGATATCGCGAGCCGGATCGAACCCTCCGCCCCCGAGCGTGCGCGCCAACTGATCGCGTATATTGCGTTCAAAGGTCTCAAACGTCGTCGTGTAAAGCTCCATGCGTCCCAACTGATGCTGCTCACGAGGCGCGAGCCCCGCCTTGCACGGCGCCTTGCTCATGTGAACCACCGTCGGCTCTGAAGGGTCATGGGGACAGCGATACCCGCCGATGCTTACCGGCAAATCCAGATTCACCCAGGTGTGATAACCCCCGGGCGCGTAAATCGCGTTTGCACCCAACTTCTCGAACGCCATTCCGTCGCGCAGAAGCACGTTGGTGTAGACAAGCGGGACCTTGATGGCCTCGTAGAGCGCTTGCTTCTGCTTGCCCGGGAGGTCCTCGCAAATGTACGGAATCATTACGTTCCAGCACGCCAGGATGCAGTGCGAAGCCCGGACGGTATAGGTCTTGCCAAAGCGTCCGTAAGTGACCTCGACTTCCTTTGAACTGGCAGGATCACCCTGGTGCTTCACGCGAACAGCCGTGCTGTTGAGCCGAATGCGAACCGGAGAGCCCGAGTCGTCGAGTTTGGCGTAATTCGCTCGGGCAGTCACTACGTCGACGGCGGAGTTGCCGGGAATCGCATCCGGGATCAGATTGCGGACTAGCAGGCGCGCAATGGACGCATTGCCATCCGGGAAATGAAAGAAATGAACCCGCTCCCAATGCAGCGCATCTGGTTCACCCAACATGCCGCCGAATCCCGGATAACCGGCTTCCCACGCTTCATACGCAGGGATCGCGTCGATTCCGTAGCCGAAGAGGGGCTGGGGCAAGGTCTGGTATAACCGAAGCACGTCCGGATGCACGCGTACCAACTCGCTCATGAACCGCGCATAGCTGATGCGTTGCAGCCGTGCATTCTTCTGTTCGAGCGTCAGCCCGGGGAGATAGTCTTTCTTTTCCGTGCACAGCCGGCGCACGTCTTTTCGCGCCTGCTCAGCAATTGGGGCGTCGGCCATAAAGCGTGCCCAGGCGTCAGGCGCTGCAACACATAGGTCATATGTCTCGCCTCCGGGAAATGGCCAGGGATCATCTATGAGCTTATCGATCCCAAACGTCTCCTTATCAAAGAAGATCTTTGGCACTCGTCCAAAGGCCCCGTAAAGCGGACGATCCAGGTATTGGGGAAAACTGGATACATTAATTCCCAACTCTTCGATGAGTCCGTTCGCCACCTGGCTGTAAGGCTCGCCGCTTTCGATGGAATAGGTACCGCCATAGCCAAGCAAATTGCGGTTGTTCGCTTGAAATTCATTTCGTTTGGCATGGCCACCAAAATCGTCGTGATTCTCCAGAATAAGAATGCGGGCATGGGAACCGGCAATTTTGCGATAGAAGTGCGCCGCGGAGAGGCCGCTGATTCCACCTCCGACAACCACCAGGTCATACTGCTCCCCAGTATCGATGGGCTTTCCCGCATGCTGCCAAAACGTTCCGTCACGCACGCTGTGAGCAGTTTCAAAACTTCCGGGATGGCTGCCGCGCAATCCGGTCAGTGCCGGCGGATAGTAATCCGGGGATTGCTCAGATTCAGTTTGGCGTTCGCATCCTACGAAGAGGGAGGATGGAATGATGGCGGCACCGATCGTTAACGCCACTCCGTCGAGAAAGTCACGCCGCGTGATGCGGCGGTCCATGCCTAATTGTTTATCTCGTTGCTTGTCTCTTTCGTCATGCACTCGATCCCCTATCTCAGCCGGTATGGCTGTTTCTTTTCGCGAAGATTTGCTGCACTGCAGGTATTTGAATCTGGCGTCCTGATTGGACTAACTCCCTTCGGTTTTCTTGACGGCTAATTCGGCGCCTTGGAAACCGATGCGACTGTGCGTGCCGTCGCAGAAAGGTTTGTTCACGGATCCCCCGCAGCGGCAAAGCGAAAATGCCGGTTTGCCGGTCAAGTCGTACTTATTGCCATTCGCGTCTACTAACTCAACCGAACCTTCCGGCGCCTCCACGCGGTACGGGCCGTTTGGCCGAATTGTGATCTTTACATCCGCCATGAATCCTCCAAATTGAATAGGCTAAGGAAAGATTAGCAGTTTTGATGTATCGGCTCCAGATTTGGCCGCTGAACCCCGACAACCTGTCACCACAGAGGACTCAAGGGAAGAATCTTGAGACTCCGAGAGAGCCAGCAGCTAAGAGCTTGCTTTTACGCTGCCACCGCGTGGGTTGCCAGGGCTTGTTGGTAGAGTTGCAGGTAATCGTGCACCATGCGCTGCGCAGTGAAACGCTCCCGGGCACGTTGAAAGGCCCGTGCCCCGTATCCTCGGCAAAGATCGCGCTCCTCATGCAGACGACGGATCACATCAGCCAGGCTCTCGGCATTGTTCGCTTCAAAATAGATGGCCGCATCGCCCCAGACCTCGCGGAAACAGGGGACATCATTGGCCACGATGGCGCAGCGCGACAAGGCTGCCTCCAGTACCGAGAGTCCGAGCGGCTCGTATCGGGCGGCTGCGACGAAGATGGGCGCGCGGCTATACAAGATGCGCAGTTGCGCCTCCGTCTGCGCTCCTTTAAGGGAAATGTTGGCAGCCTCGAGATCGACCTTCACTCCGGTGCAAATGGGCGACTCGAGCATTGCCGGCCGATCATCAGCGTTGATGATGCAAACCGGCATCGGATGAACATATTGAGTCAGCAAAGATGTTTGCCTGCCCGGATCTAACAAGCGTCCTATGGCCAGCACATAGTCGTTCTTGCTGACATAAGGATTGAATAGAATCGGGTTCCGTCCAACCGGAAGCACGGCGGTGCATCGCGGTTCGGCATAGCATTCTTGGACCGCTTCCAACATCCAGCTTGAGCTAGCGACCACAACGCTGGCTTCGGATACACCTCGCGCAATCTCCTCGCGATACCAGTCCAACCAGCGGCTAGGCTTGGGCTCCCGGTCGTGTACTGCGAGCCACCAGGTCAGCAAATCTCCATTCGCAGTTACGACTCGCGGAATCTCAACCGGCAATGATCCATGACACAAATGGCTGAGATGCAGCAAATCCGGATGGATTTCGCTGGCCAGCGCGGTCAGATATCGCGAAGATTCCTCCAGATCATGCTGGCCCTCCTGCATCCAGTCCAAGCGAAATGCCGTTGGGTGATAATCCAGATGCGGCAGCTTCTCCATCCAGGAAATTTGGCGTGAGAGCGGGATATCGCCGAAGCTGACGAGTGTGACGCGAACCCCGCGGTTGACCAAACCGGTCACCAGCTCCTGGGTCTGAGTCCAGACGCTGCTTAACGTGTCGGTCGTGACCAGAACATGCATGGCCGTTATCCTCACTCCACACGAACCCGCGAAAAAACGCAACAACTTTAGTGCAAAGCCTGCGCGTTCCGAATGACTCTTATGAAGAGCTGCCGTTTACTGCAAAATTCTGCATACATTTTGCAATACTTAGCGGAGATCAAGATTCGAAATTTTTAGCGCGGATTTGCGCGATTTATTGCTGGACAATCACCGTCACCTTGGCCGTGCTGCGGCCGTATTCATTCGTCGAAATGAGGAAATACGTCGTGGTTTGGGTCGGCGTCACGCTAATGCTGGTGCCACGAATGGCGCCAATCTGGGGCGAAACAATGTTGTAGGAGGCGCCGTTTACCGTCCAACTCAGCGTCGATGACTGTCCTTGGGTGATTGTCGAGGGATCGGCGGTGAAGCTGCTGATCAACGGCGCCGGCCCCGTCGGAACATTGGCGGGTGTATAAATCGGATCCATCAGAATCACATCAAACTCAGACGCAGGGACGGTCTTCAGGCTAGCCAGATCATTGTTGTTCCAACGATTGTCAGGATCGCCGGTAATGAACATGGAGCTGCCATTGTCAGCCATGATCATTCCGTATTGCTGCAGCGCTTTGAGGATGACTTGCGACTGTGGCGGGAATCCGGAAATATTGAAGCTCGACTTCAGCCGCAAGCGCATGCCCATTGGGGCAGCATAGGTGTTTGTAGAATTGGGCGCCCAGTGTGAGGCAGGCGGCGTGAATGCTTCTTGACTGTACTGTAGCGTGTAGCGCAACGCATGTTGGATTTCCCCGCTGGCCACTTCATCATAGCGGGCAAGCCCGGCAAACACCGAGAGGCCTGCGGCATCGGCTGAGGTCCAGGTGTACGGACGCTGCTCGTCATTGAGCAAATCCCAGACAACTGCGGAAGCAGCGTCCCAACTGCCATTCTTCTGCGGATACGAACTGTAGAGCTCATACAGCCAGCAATTGTCGCGATCGAGCACCAGCACGTGCCGGTCGCCAGTGCCGGGATGGGGTGCGCCTTCGATTGGCGCATTGTGGGGAATCGGCATGGGGCCAGGGTCGCTTTCATCTCCATAGGCTGTGAAATGAATGTTTACAAACGGGCTTCCGCTAACGACATCATAAGGGATGCCCATAGTCTGACCGTCATAGAGGCCGGCGCCGAAATCAGGATGAAGAGGCACGCTCGCGCCGATAAAATTTATATAGGCGGCTGAATTAGGATCCACGGGCGCGTTGGCAATGTTCTGGTTCCACGCATTATCAGTGGGAAAAGGGATGAACCCATTGAGGCCGGCTTCGATCCCGAGGCCCATCTGACTGCAAGAACTTCCAGCAAAACTCGCCGAGCAAAGAAAGAGTGCGTAAAAAAAGGCTATCAGAGTGCGTTGCATTGAGGAACCTCCGAAATGACCGCTTCGCGGAGGAAATTATCACAGACCCGGGAAGCCGAAAAACACGATAGGCCAGGCGAGCACACGGAAGACTTTACTTTGTTCGGGTTATGTCGCCCAAAATCACCTATTCCGACACTTTCCGAAGCCTTGGGCCGAATCCTGTCATCACATCATCTATGTTCGGGTGTCTTTGAGCTGGGTTAGTCCCTGTGGGGTGGATTTACGCGCCACTCGCCAACGAAAAACAGCTGAGGATGGATGTTATGGTTTCGGCCGCGTCAGTCGTTCCGAGAATCGAGGAAGAACGCTACCTTGCCCTGTTGCATGCAGCGAACGCAATCGCGACCTGTAGCGATTGTGATCACGCTTCAGACACGCTGGTCCAACGTCTCCATGACGTTACCGCATTTGACTCTTTGCATCTGGTCGCATTCGACAAGGACTCGGGCAATCCTTGTTGGAGCGTTCTCGAAGCAAACGGCAAGAAAAGAGACGTCCCATACGACGATCTTTGCCTCGGGGATTCGCCCGTCCAACAGGTGCACCAGTCTGGGGAAAGGCTAGTAATCGCTGATTGGAATGTCGAGGCGCGATTCCCGAAATATAGAGCCTTCGTTGAGGAAATCGGCATTACCTCAACCTGCACGTTGCCTTTGATCCGGGGGGAGCGACACCTTGGAGTGCTGACCCTGGGCCGGTTCTATCCCAACGCCTATGACGACGAGGAGGTCCGTTTTCTCGACCTGGTCGCAGGTCAAATCGGTTTGGCGATCGACGCCGCGGTGAACTTCCATATTTCCCAACGAGTCCAGGATCAACTGAAGCTGATTCTTGACCTTAACAACCAGGTGGTCTCGAACCTTGAGTTCAGCGATCTTCTCCGCGCTGCGTCGGCGAGCGTTCGCAAAGTAATGAACTGTGATGCGGCGGCGATCATGCTGGCGGACCCTGCGGGCACACATTTGCGCGTGCACGCTCTCGACTATCCCGAAAGCCGGGGAATCTTTACCGAGGGTTCTATGGTACCGATCGAGGGGAGTTTGCCCGGCGATTCTTTCAAGACCGGGAAGGCGAATGTGGTAAATCGGCTGGATCCTGCCGAGATCCCTCCAGAAATGTTGAAAAAGGCCCAGGCCGAGGGGCTGAACTCGCACTGCGATGTCCCGCTGATCAGTAAGAATCGTTTACTGGGAGTGCTGGCGGTTGCCAAGCGCGAAGAGAATGCCTTCGATGAAAGGGAGGTTTCGTTTTTGCGGGAGGTGGCAAATCAGGTGGCCATCGGAGTGGAGAACGCGCTGGCCTACAGAGAGATCGCCGATCTGAAAGACCGGCTCGCACAAGAAAAGCTCTATCTCGAAGACGAAATCCGCGGCGAGATGGATTTTGAGGGCATCGTGGGGCAGAGCTCAGCGCTTCGCCACGTGTTGAACCTGGTGGAGACCGTGGCGCCTAGCGATTCCACGGTTCTGCTGCTCGGCGAAACCGGGACAGGTAAGGAATTGATTGCTCGCGCCATTCACGAACGCAGCCGGCGGAAAGACCGTACATTTATCAAGCTCAATTGCGCGGCCATCCCGACCGGGCTTTTGGAAAGCGAATTATTTGGCCACGAGCGCGGCGCATTCACCGGAGCTATTGCACAAAAGGTCGGACGTCTTGAACTCGCCGATCAGGGAACGTTGTTTTTGGATGAGGTCGGCGACATTTCCATTGAAATCCAACCGAAGTTGCTGCGCGCCCTGCAGGAACGCGAGTTTGAGCGGCTTGGCAGCGCCCGCACGAAGAAAGTCGACGTGCGGTTAGTGGCGGCCACGAACCGCGACCTTACTAAGATGATCGAAGACAGGGAGTTCCGCAGCGACCTTTATTATCGTTTGAATGTTTTCCCCATTCGCATTCCGCCTCTCCGCGAGCGTCCTGAGGATATTCCGCTACTGGTTCGCTACTTCACACAGAAATATGGCCGCCGCATGGAGAAACAGATTGAGTCAATTCCCACTGCGGCAATGAAAAGGCTTTCTGCATGGAGCTGGCCGGGGAACATTCGCGAGCTGGAAAACTTCATTGAGCGTTCGGTGATCTTGACTCACGGCTCAGCCCTGCAAGTGCCGATTGGAGAGCTAGGCGGCGATGCCAATGCCAAGTCACTGATGGCAGATCGCGACGCCGATGGTCGTGGTGAGATTCTCCACGCTCTCAAATCCACCAAGGGCCGGGTTGCGGGCCCGAACGGCGCAGCCGCACTGATGGGCATAAAGCGGACGACGCTGATCTCGCGCATGAAGAAATTCGGTATTGATCCCCGCAGCCTTGCGTAGGTCCTGCGCAAGGCCATCTGGCTGGTTATACTTCGTGACAGCCATCGAGCTGAATTGACTGACGACTGTCGAGTTGCTTTTCAGGAAAAGTGTCGAGATTGTTTCGACACTTTCGACACTTTAATTATTATCGATTCCTTCTTTCCCTTCTGATTCTGTAGATTACGGGATCTGCCGGCCTTGGCATGGCCATTGCTTTTCCCACTGAGTGATTGGTTCACGTTGATGTTCAAACTCTCGATTATTGAAACAAACGGTCAGCGGCGCCTGGTTCTCGAGGGCAAATTGATTTCGCCCTGGACCAGCGAGGTGGAAAGCGCCTGGAGAAAGGCCGGAGAACAATTGCAAGGCAGGAAGCTGATCGTCGATCTGACCAACTTAACCCTGATCAGCCACGAAGGGGAAAATACGCTCTTCAAATTGATGAGCGATGGCGCGAAATTCTCCTGTGGAGATGTGCTTACGAAACATGTCCTGAAACAGCTGGCACGAAGGTGCGGACGCAAACCTTAACAGGTGGGTTGTCGATTTCGACGGCCCTCGAACGACTATCTAACAGAGGAGAGAGTGAAGATGCCAGGCGCAAGAAACGTAGCGAGGCAGTCGTCCACTGTGTATGCAACCGCCGCAGATTTTTGCCGAGTCTTCACCAAAGACATGAATCGTCTATACTTGCTGTCACTTTTGTTGACTGCGGACCCCTCGGCCGCTGAGACCTGTTTCGTCCAAGGTCTGGAGACCTCGGGAAAAAACAACCTCGTTTTCAAGGAATGGGCAGAATCCTGGGCGCGACGGACGATCATCCAGAATGCGGTTCAAATGATTCGCCCGAATCAAAAGACGAATGCTTCTGTTGCCTTTGATCGTTCGAGCCAGGATATGGAACTTCCTGCGGAGCTCGCGGCAGCTGTGAGCTTACCCGCTTTTGAGCGGTTCGTGTTCGTCATTGTAGTTATCGAAGGCTACTCCGAGCAGGAATGCTCCCTGCTTCTTGGTTGCACTCGAGCCGACGCCAATGCCGCCAGGATCCGCGCCCTACGGCAAATCGGAAACCGTAGTGCGACTGCAGCGAGCCGGTCAACATCGAATGAATCTGAGTCGCTGGTGCATGTGAAGGCTCTTTCGCATCTGGCTGCCACGGCGTAACAATAAATAACTACGTTGGGATTGAGGATGGCAATGGAATCGACGCTGAAAATGAACTCTGTTTTTCGCGGTGCGCATCTTGCGCTTGCCGCGCTGGTTTTGGGTTTGTTGACGACCGTCGCCTGCAGCAAAGGCAACGTTCAAGCAGCGCCCACCATGCCAGCGCCGTTAGTTTCTGTGGTAACGGCAACTACGCAAGATGTCCCGAAATATCTCGATGAAATCGGGCGCAATGCGGCCTTTGAGTCAGTCACTATCACGCCCCAGGTCGGCGGCCGGATCACGGAGCGGCATTTCCAAGACGGAGACAACCTCACCATTGGACAGCTATTGTTCGTCGTCGATCCTCGCCCCTACAAGGCGCAGCTTGATGCGGCGACGGCCACTCTGGCGCAGGCGAAGGCGTCGCTCGATCTCGCCAAAATTCAATTTGCCCGCGATGAGCAGGTCATCGGAGAAAAGGCGATTTCCCAACAGGACTACGATACTAAGAAGAACGCCGTCGACGTATCCCAAGCTCAACTGGAGTCTGCGGAGGCTGCCCTCGAGACTGCAAAGCTAAATTTAGAGTATTGCTACATTCACTCGCCCATCAACGGCCGTGCAGGTGCGCGTCTGGTGGACGTCGGCAACGTAGTGCAAGCCAACTCCAGTTCCCTGCTCTCCATCCAGCGTCTCGATCCCATTTACGCGAATTTCACCATCACCGAGAGCGACTTGCCGGCGGTTCAGAAACAGATGCGGAGCGGGGCGCTGAAAGCGTTTGTTCGCCTCCCGGCGGATCCTGAGAACGCCGGCCGAGTCGGCCGTGTCGAATTCCTCGACAACTCCGTGCAGAACGCAACCGGCACGGTTAATCTCCGTGCCACCTTGGGCAATCCTGATCATCACTTCTGGCCCGGTCAGTTTGTAGATGTGAAGCTGGTCCTCGCTACAGAGAAATCGGCCGTGCTGATTCCCAACGAGGCGGCGCAGATCAGTCAACAGGGACCGTTTGTCTACGTTGTGAAATCAGATGACACTGCTGAGCTGCGGCCGATCAAGCTAGGGCAGCGCCAGGGCGATAAGGTCGTGGTTCTTGAAGGCGTCGGCCCTAACGACCGCGTAGTTCTCGCAGGCCAAATGCTCGTCCGCCCGGGGGGCAAGGTACGTGTGCAGGGTGCGTCCGAGGGCCAGCCGAATAAACCGCAAGGAGGGCAGTCGTGAATCTCTCCGAGCTTTTCATTCGCCGTCCGGTCATGACGGTCGCGCTGACCGTCTCGGTCCTCGTATTTGGCGTGTTCGCATACTTTCGCTTGCCCGTAAGCGATCTTCCTGCGATCGACTATCCCGTGATCCAGGTGCAAGTAAATTACCCTGGCGCGACGCCGGAAACGATGGCCAACAATGTTGCCACGCCGCTTGAGCGGCAGTTCATGCAGATTCCTGGACTCGAGTTGGTAACTTCAAACAACGTTCAGGGTCACACCAACTTTGTGCTGCAGTTTGGCTTGTCTAAGAGCCTCGACGGTGCTGCCACCGATGTGCAAGCCGCGATCACGCGGGCCTCGGGCCAATTGCCCGTAGATTTGCCGAGCCCTCCTACCTTCACCAAGACCAATCCGAATGATCAGCCGATCATGTACATCGCGATTGTCAGCGACACCGAGACGGAGGGGCAGCTTTACGACTACGCCAATACGCAGATCGGCGAGCGAATCAGCATTTTGCCGGGAGTGAGCCAGGTAGGCATCTACGGGACGCAATCCGCGGTACGCGTCAAAGCGGACCCATCGAAGCTGGCGATCCGCAATATCACGCTTGAAGACTTGACCAACGCGATTAAGAACGGCACCGCCTACACCGGCGCCGGACAGTTCGACGGATTGCACCGCACCTTCTTGTTGCAACCGCAAGGACAGTTGATGACGGCGGACCAGTACGACAACCTCATCGTCGGGCAAAACAATGGGGCGCCGGTTTACCTGAAAGATGTGGCGACCGCCAAGCAAGGAGTGCAAGATGAGCGCATCGACATGCGTGTCTGGGTCCGTGGCTACCCTCAACCGGGAGCGAACGTGTTCATCGGCGTGTTTCGTCGCGCTGGCGTAAATGCCGTAGAGGTAGCCAAATCGGTGCGCGATCTGTTGCCCTCGATCCAAGCGCAACTTCCCAGTGGCGTGTTGTTGTTCACGGCCTATGACCGATCGCAGACCATTGTCGGCAACATAAAAGATGTCCAAACCACCCTGGTGATCGCGTTTGTTCTGGTGGTCATGGTGATCTTTCTTTTTCTCGGTCGCGCTACCGACACGTTGATTCCAGCCGTAGCTCTGCCGCTTTCTCTCCTGCTGACTTTTGTCGCCATGGACCTTCTGGGCTACAGCCTCGACAACTTATCGCTGATGGCGTTGACGTTGGCGATTGGCTTCCTCGTCGATGACGCCATTGTTTTCCTCGAAAACACGGTGCGGCTGATGGAAGGGGGCCTCAACGCGTTCGACGCCTCGATCGAATCCGCCAAAGAGATCAGCTTCACGATTCTGGCTATGACGCTTTCGCTGGCGGCGGTTTTCATTCCGCTGGTCTTCATGAGCGGGCTTATGGGCCGCATCTTCCGCGAGTTTTCCATCACGATCGTAATCTCGATTCTAGCCAGCGGAATCGTTTCGCTGACGCTAACGCCATTGATGACTTCGAGGCTGCTGGGCAATCGCGGAGAAGGATCGAAGAAAACCTGGATGGAGCGCGTATTCGGCGCACTCGAACGTCGCGTGCTCGATATCTACGGCCGCCAGTTGTGGTTTTTCCTGCGAAATCGCTGGATCTCCGCAGTTATCTGGGTGGCGTGTCTCGCAGGCACGATCTTCTTCTTCTACATCGTGCCCAAAGCGTTCCTTCCCGTCGGTGACAGCTCTTTCATCCGCGGCGTGATGGTCGCGCAGGAAGGAACCTCGCCCGACCAGATGCACGCGTTTCAGACTCAGGCGGAAAAGATCATGAGAGCGAATCCCGCGGTGCGCAGCACGTTCACCATGAGCGGCAACGCCTCATTCCTGGGGTCGAACCAGGCTTTCCTGATCGCGTTTCTGAAAGACCCATCGCAACGTGCACCGATCGAGCAAGTGGCCGGCCAGTTGATGGGAGGCATCGCCAGCACAATTCCCGGAGTAGTGGCTTTCCTGCAACCGAATCCGGCGCTTGAAATCAGTACTGGTGCGACCGCGAATGCGCAAGGCCAATTCGCCTATGCAATGTCTGGAATCGACCCCAATGAGGTGTATGCCACGGCCGAGAAGATGATGGCGAAGATGTACGAATATCCGGGATTTTTGTTTGTGAACTCGGACTTGTATAACCACACGCCGAATTTGCAGGTCGACATCCTGCGCGATCAGGCCAAGCTGTACGGCGTCTCCGAGGCCCGGATTCTCTCGCTTCTCCACGACGCCTACTCGCAGAATTACAGCTATCTGATCAAGAAGCCGACCGATCAATACCAGGTGATTCTCGAGGTGGCTGATAACATGCGTTCTGCGCCTGAGGACCTCGGCAAGCTCTACATTAAGAGCGACGACGGCCAGCGCATGATTCCCCTCAGCGCCGTGACCAGTTGGCACACCGTCATCGGACCGCAAGCCGTCAACCATATTAATCAGTTCACCAGCGTGACCATGTTCTTCAACCTCAAACCGGGATATTCGATTGGTCCGGCAACGCAGTTTGTAGAGAAGTCGGCGAAGCAGATTCTCCCGCCCAGCGTGCAGGGTGCGTTACAAGGCGAGGCGCTGACGTTCCGCAACACGGTTTCAGATCTGGCCATTCTTATGCTGGTGGCCGTATTCGTCATGTACGTGATCCTCGCGATCCTCTATGAAAGCTACCTGCACCCGATCACCGTGCTTTCCTCGCTGCCGGTCGCTTTGCTTGGCGGGTTGTTCACGTTGTGGCTGTTCCACGCGGAAGCGTCGCTCTATGCCTACATCGGCATGTTCATGCTCATGGGCATTGTGAAAAAGAACGGAATCATGATTGTGGACTTTGCCGACCAGCGCGTCCGCCAGGGAATCGCCGACGATCAGGCCATTCACGACGCCAGCATGGAGCGCTTCCGGCCGATCATGATGACGACCGCCGCTGCGCTACTCGGCGCTATGCCGATTGCACTCGGGTACGGCGCGGATGGCGCTTCGCGCGCACCGTTGGGACTGGTCGTGGTCGGCGGGTTGATTGTGTCACAGTTCATCACGCTGTTTGTGACGCCGGCAATCTACCTGTATCTCGAGGAATTCCAGGAGAAGGCTCTGGACCGAGTTCCTTTCTTGCGGTCTTCGCACAAGGCCGCTGAGTCGGAAGCCTCTGCATTTGCGCTAGAGGAAGCGCACGGAGATTAATGATGAGTCAAGACTTAAGAATTGGTTATTTGCTCACTGCCTTCCTGGCATTGATTGTTTCGATCGGCTGCGCAGTCGGGCCAAACTACAAACGGCCGGCGGTCGATGTGCCGGTAACGTATCGTGACATCCCCTCGGACCAATCGCTCGCGCCCGCAACCCAGACGGCGAAGCCTGAACCGGCAACCGCGTCGTTGGGCGACGAAAAATGGTGGGAGGTGTTTCAGGATCAACAACTACAGAGTCTGATACGCACTGCCCTCAAGAACAATTACGATCTCCGCATCGCCGCCACTCGCGTTCTTCAGGCACGGGCGCAACTCGGGATCACCCGCGCCGATCAATATCCTTCGCTTAGCGTAGGCGGAAACATCACCAGTATTCAGAATCCGCGGCTTGGACCGATTCCCTCGTATGAACTGACCCAGGGACAGATCGGACCATCGGCAGCTTGGAACCTCGATTTTTGGGGAAAATACCGCCGTGCTACTGAGTCGGCGCGCGCAACGCTCTTGGCGAACGAATGGGCCCAAAAGGAAGTTATATCGACGCTGGTCTCGAATGTCGCAGCCTCCTACTTTTTGCTTCGTCAGCTTGATCTCGAACTCGAGATCTCAAAGCGAACCTTGAGTTCTCGTCAAGATTCGTTACAGCTGACCCAGACGCTCGAGCAACACGGAATCAATTCCCTGCTCGATGTGCGCCAATCGGAGCAACTGGTGTACACCGCCGCGACCGAGGTCCCTGACCTGGAACGACAAATCGCCCAACAGGAAAATGCAATCAACATCCTCTTGGGAAATAATCCCGGCGATGTGCCTCGAGGACTGAAGCTGACCGAGCAGCCACATGCCCCTGAAGTTCCCGCGGGGATTCCGTCGCAGTTGCTGGAGCGGCGGCCCGATATTCACGAAGCCGAGGAAAACCTGATTGCCGCCAACGCGCAAATCGGTGTGGCCCGGGCCGCTTATTTCCCGCAGATTTCTCTGACCGGATCCGCAGGATACGAGACCCCGACACTGACTGATTTGTTTACTGGCCCGGCTGGCTTCTGGAATATGGCTGGTTCGCTGACTCAGCCCATCTTCGAAGGCGGCAGGCTCAAATCCAATGTGCGACTTGCGCAGGCGCAACGCGATCAACTCGTGTTGACCTATCAGCAGACGATCCAAGGAGCTTTTCGAGACGTCTCGAACGCCCTGGTCGCTTACCGCAAGGACCGGGAGTTCCGCATTCAACAGGAACATCTGCTTGAATCGGCCCGGGATGCGGCGCGCTTATCGGAGGTGAGGTTCAAAGCCGGCACTACAGATTATTTGGAAGTGCTTACCAACGAGACGAATGCGTTCACAGCCGAACTGGGACTTGCCCAGGCGCAAGGAAACGAGCTCATCTCCCTCGTGCAAATCTACCAGTCTTTAGGCGGTGGATGGCAATGAGCGAGTCACCACGGCACGGCTATGAGAAATTTACGGGCTGAGCTTCACTGCCCAGCCAGTCCGGCTCTCCGGAGCAAGTCCTGAAAGCGGGGATCGTCCCGCAAGGGGTCGTACAGGGAGTCCGTCTTCAACGACGTGACGACGTTCGAGTGTTCTGCAAACAGTCCTTGCAAAAGCGCTATGGCTTGGTCTTTCCGTCCGGTAGCGATGTAGATGCCCAGCCGCATGGTCCTATACAAAGGTCCACTCGCTGCTTTCTCTCCTTCGAATTGTGCTAGGGCCTTTTCTGCTTCCGCATTTTGGCCCATAAAACCGTAAACCGTAGCGACCTCGGCCTGTGACCACGCTTCGTTGAGACGACCCATATGCCGCTTGATCACATCCAAGGCATCCGTAAATCGGCCGGTTCTGACGTAACACATCACCAGATAGGAGTAGGGGTGACCGAAGTCCTGATCTCGTTCGAGCACCGAGCGGAACTGGGCGATTGCGTCGTCGTACCGGCGTGCACGGTACAGAACAGCGCCGCGATCACTGGCCACGATCAGTGATAGCGGATCCAGCTTGCGCGCCTGCTCGCTTTCAGAGAATGCTTCTTCGAAGCGGCCCATCCACGAGAGGTACTCGCCATACCACTGATGTGCAGTGGCGTAGTTGGGATCGAGCTCGATCGCCCGCCGAAATTCGTTTTCTGCCGTTCGCCAGTCGTAATCGTAATTCTCAGCTACCAAAGCCAATGCCGCGTGTGCCTGGGGAAGACCTTCATCGCGACGCAGCCCCTCCATCGCCGCTGCTCGTGCTTTTGGCATAAGCTCGTTCGGAACCCCTTGAAACCCTGTGCTCATGAGTCCATAGGCGTTTGCCAGACCGGCGTAAGCAGGTGCATAGTTCGGATCCTTCGCGATCGCTTGCTGGAAATAGTCGACCGCGATGGGCAATGACCCTTCTCGTTTGTTCCAGAAGTAGAGTCCTTTCAGGTATAAGTCGTAAGCCTCGCTGGAAGGCGGAGCCGAGCGGGCAGCTAAACGCTTTACATTGGGCTTATCGTGATCGCCCAGCCTGAGCTGAATTTCGTCGGCGATTTCCAGCGCTATTTCACTTTGCAACGCCAGCAAGTCGCTTAGTTTACGGTCGTATTGTTTCGCCCAGACGTGTGTCTGGTCCTTCACTTGAATAAGTTGGGCTGTAACTCGCACATTCTCAGAATCGCGCCGAACGCTGCCTTCGAGCACATACTGCACTCCCAGTTCGCGCCCCACCTGATCCAACGGCTTCGGGTTGTGTTTGTATACCGAGACGGAAGTACGCGCGATTACCCCCAAGTGTGCGGGATTGAGACTGCCGAGTTGGGTGATCGTCTCCTCCGTCATGCCGTCGCTGAAATAATCCTGAGACGCATCTCCGGTGAGGTTCTCGAAAGGAAGCACCGCCAGCATGACGCGACTTGACGGCTGGGTTGCTGCAGGGGAATTCCATCGCAAGAAATAAACAGATGTGGCGGCAATGAGCAGGACTGAAATTGCAAGCAGGAAACTCCAGCGCCAAGAGCTCGATCTTCCGCCTATCGAGGAGGATGCCTCGCTTTCCGGGAGCGACTCAGAACTTGGAGCGCCGTCTGCGGCGGTGGCGGGTTTCGCCGCCAGAATGATTTCCTCAACCGGCGCGATGAACCGATATCCCTTGCCGGTTACGGTCTGTACGAAACGCGGCTGCTCCGAGTTGTCACGCAAAACCTGGCGTATGCGACTGATGGCCCCGTTGATGCTGTTATCGGTATCGAGGAAGACGCCCTTTCCCCAGATTCGCTCGACGATCTGCTCGCGCGTGACCAGTTCCCCACGGTGCTCAATCAGAAGCAACAATAACTCCATGGTGATCGGCTTCATCTTGATGGGAAGTCGCCGGTCGCGCAACTGATAGGCTCGGAGGTCGAGTTCGAAATCGCCTCCGAATCTGAAACAGCTCATGGATCGGGTTGTGGTTGGAGTCACCGCGGCGCACCCAAGACGTTGACCGAAATTCTACCTCGATTTCTCCGTTTTTCAACAAACCATAGTATTTTCTGTCACTTACCCGCTAAGGTAATAACAAGACAAGGTTAAGCTGAAGGCTATTGCCAGGAAGCCGAACCTCCATCAGTATGCCCCGCGAAGGCGTGAGCGAAAGCTGCAACTGCTTTGCCTTTCTACGACCTAACTAATAAAAACTCCGTTGCGCCAGGCGAAGGGGAGATCCTATGTGTTCCTGCGCTCTACGATTGAGATCAACATTCCGTTCAATGTTGGTTGAAGTGTTTACCGTACTCCTGCTGCTGGTGCCTGGAGTATCGGCCCAACAGCCGACTGGCGCCGTGCCAACTTTAGTGAACTTTGCTGGCTCCTTGTCCGATGCCGATGGCAAACCGCTGACGGGTCCGCAAGGAGTCACTTTTTTTCTCTACAACGAGCCACAGGGCGGGTCGCCGTTGTGGATGGAAACGCAGAATGTGCAAGCCGACCGAAACGGCCGCTACACGGTCGTGCTCGGTTCGAGCACCAGTCAGGGTCTGCCAACAGAGTTGTTTGCTTCCGGCGAAGCAAGGTGGTTGGGCGTGCAAGCGCAGGGACAAGCCGAGCAGCCACGCGTTATGCTGCTCGCCGTTCCCTACGCTTTGAAGGCGGGAGACGCGCAGACCGTAGGGGGACTGCCGGCTTCCGCCTTTGTGTTGGCCTCGCCCGCCAGTTCATCGCCGGGCAGTGCAAATGGCGTGCCTTCCGCGTCCGCGGGCAATGCCAATATTGGCGGCAGTGGCACGGCTGGATATCTGGCCGCCTGGACTGACAACAATGGCGATCTCGGGAATTCGATTTTGTTTCAGAAAGGCACAGGATCTACCGCGAAAATTGGCATCAACGAACCCAGCCCGCTGTTCACCCTGGATGTCAACGGAACCACTTTGTCTCGCGGCCTGCTCGAAATGGCCACAACCAACTACGCCAGCAAGACCAAGGGCTACAACTCGCAGCCTTTCAACTTCGAGTCTTCCGCCTTTAACAGCAACACGAACACCTACACCCTGAATCATTTTCAGTGGCAGGCCGAGCCAACGGGCAACAACACGACAAATCCGAGCGCGACTCTGAACCTTCTCTATGGGACTGATCCCAGCAGTCCAGCAGAAACTGGATTTAACATCGCCGGCAACGGACAAATCACGTTTGCCTCAGGTCAGACTTTTCCCGGAACAATCGCAGGGATCACCACCGGAACTGGCAGCGGCCTGAGCGGCGGAGGCACCTCGGGCACATTGAACTTGAGTCTCACCCAGAGCTGCGCCGCCAATCAGACACTGCAATGGAGCGGTTCGGCTTGGGTCTGCACAAATTTCAACGGTGGAGGAACGATAACGGGAGTGAACGCGGGCACGGACCTTACCGGCGGCGGCGCGAGCGGTACAGTCACTCTAAATCTCGATACAACCAAGGTTCCACAGCTCAACACAGCGAACACCTTCACTGGAAATCAGACGATCAACGGCAATCTGAGTGCGACCGGAATTATTTCTGGAGGCAGTTATCAGATTGGCAGCACTCCGTTTGCGTTTGGCTCTGCGAACAACGGCAATGCGTTCCTGGGATTTGCCGGGAACTCAAGCGTGTCGGGTGGCTACAACACAGGAACTGGATATCAAGCGCTGGTTGCCAATACCACCGGCGCCAGTAATGCGGCATTTGGTTCCGTCTCGCTGTGGTCCAACACCACCGGTTCGCAAAATACGGCCACCGGTTCGGCGGCAATGTACTGGAACACCACCGGCGCGCAGAACACGGCGACCGGATTCCAGGCTCTGAACAGAAACAACGTCGGCAACGCCAACACAGCAACCGGATTCGACTCATTGTTCACAAACACCTCCGGCAACAACAACACCGCGGATGGTCTTGCCGCGCTGTTCTGGAACAGCACCGGAAGTCTTAACTCTGCAACCGGTTATCAGGCGCTGAACGGTAATACCACTGGGGCCGGGAACACTGCCGTCGGCGGAGACGCGCTGTTTGCGAACACGACTGGAGGCAGCAATGTTGCCCTGGGCGCATATACACTTTTTTCCAATACGACAGCGTCAGCCAACACCGGGCTCGGCTACGCTTCTCTTTATTGGAATACCACGGGCGCAAACGAAACCGCGACCGGCTTCCAGGCACTCAATAACAACACCACCGGGAACGACAACGCTGCAGTTGGATATGAAGCGCTCTTCAACAACACCACTGGCTCACAAAACACCGCCGTCGGTTCTGGCGCTATCTATTCGGGTGCGGGCTCGACTGGAATTACCGCAGTCGGCTATGAGGCGGGTTACAACGGCGGGCCTTACAACACGGCGGTTGGCTGGAAAGCACTTCTGAATTCGACAGCCTGGCAGAACACTGGGGTGGGCTACGGCGCACTGCTGCAAGATACCTCTGGTGCCTATAACACTGCGGTAGGCTCGGGGGCGCTTTATGCCGATAACATCGGCTTCAATAACACCGCCATTGGATACAACGCCATGGGTTACAACACTGCGGGAGGCGCCAACACGGCAACCGGCGTGGTTGCGCTGTTTAACGTGGACGGGGGAAACGCCAATACCGCCGATGGCGTCGCCGCGCTTTATTCGACGTGGGCTTCGGAGAATACCGGCATAGGCGCTTATTCGTTGCAAGCCGACCAGGGAGGCGCAGAAAATACCGCGGTCGGCTATTACTCGATGAACGACAATGTCAGTGGCAATGAGCTGACTTGTGTCGGATACAACTGCCAGAGTGATGACGGCCTAGTGAACGCCACCGCCATCGGAGCCAATGCCCGTGTTTCCCAGAGCAATTCCCTGGTTCTGGGAGGCACTGGCGAACACGCCGTTAAGGTCGGCATCGGCACCAGCAAACCTTCAAACATTCTGACCATCGCCCGCGGGGCCGGTCATCCGGTCAGCGACAGTTGGGAAACTTATAGCTCCCGCCGCTGGAAGACCAATATCCAGACCCTTCCCGATGCACTTGCTAAAGTCGAGCGTTTGCGTGGTGTTTCTTACAACCTGAAGGATAGCGGCAAACATGAAATCGGGGTCATTGCCGAAGAAGTAGGCGCTGTAGTTCCGGAAGTGGTCAGCTACGAGGCCAATGGAAAAGATGCGAGCGGCGTTGATTACAGCCGCCTGACCGCACTCTTGATTGAAGCCGTAAAAGAGCAACAACACGAGATCAAATTGCAGCAACGCCAATTGCGCATGCAAAGCTCCACCATCCGCAGTTTGCAGGCTGAGATTCGCGAAGACCGCAAGAGCTTGCGCCAGGTAGAAGCAAGAACCACGCCAGCTGAGATCACTTTGGCGGAGAAATAGGTATTCCGGTTTCACCGATTCCAAGACGTGAGAGGAAAAATCCAATGCGTGTGTACTCTACAGGACTGAGATCAACACCGCGTTCGGTGTTGGTTGAAGTGTTCGCCGTAATTCTGCTGCTGGCGCCTTTGATGTCGGCGCAACAGGCGACCGGAATAATACCAACCCTGGTGAACTTCGCTGGCGCTTTGTCCGACTCCAACGGCAAACCGTTGCCGGGCGCGCAAGGAGTGACCTTCTACCTTTACAAGGACCAGCAGGGCGGATCGCCGCTGTGGATAGAAACCCAAAATGTGCTGGCCGATAAAAATGGCCGCTATTCAGCCGTACTCGGCGCAACCACGCGCCAGGGTTTACCGACTGAACTGTTTGCGTCCGGCGAAGCGCGATGGTTGGGCGTACAAGCGCAAGGTCAGGCCGAGCAGCCTCGGATCATGTTGCTCGCAGTGCCTTACGCCTTGAAGGCGGGAGACGCACAGACTTTGGGAGGGCTGCCGGCTTCCGCCTTCGTGTTGGCTATGCCGAATGGTGGAAACACCGTCGCGTTGAACTCTAATTCTAGCGAGTCTTCCGGCAGTGCAGCGGCCGACCCTAACGTCGGCGGTAGCGGCACGGCTGGATATCTAGCCGCATGGACCGACAACAAGGGCGACCTGGGCAATTCCATCATCTCTCAGACCGGAACGGGATCGAGCGCCAAGATCGGTATCAACGAAAAGAGCCCGCTTTTTACCCTAGACGTCAACGGTCAGGAGCTGGTGCGCGGGCTGTTCGAGATGGCAACCACCAATTATGCCACCAAGACCAAAGGCTACAACTCAAATCCCATCAATCTGGAATCGTCTGCTTTCAACAGCGGCACGGGAAAGTACGCGCTGAATCATTTTCAGTGGCAGGCAGAGCCAGCCGGCAACAACACAAACACGCCAGCGGCAACACTGAATTTGCTCTACGGAACGGATCCGGCCGCGCCGACAGAAACCGGACTGAGTTTGAACAGTAAGGGCTTGTTCACCTTCGCTAGCGGGCAAACCTTCCCGGGCACCGGGACGGTTACTAGCGTCGGTCTAAGCGCACCTAGTTCTGATTTCACGGTCAGCGGATCGCCCATAACGAAAAGCGGGACCCTGGGATTGAATTGGACAGTAGCGCCCACGAACACCGCTACCGCGAATGCCATCGTGAAACGCGACAGCGCCGGGGGATTCGTGGCGGGAGCGATTACTGCCAGTGCAGTCGATGGTCTTGCACCGTATGGAAATGGTCTGTATGGGGAAAGCGACGGTTCAGCGACCGGCGACAACGGCGTCGAGGGCGTCACCTACGCAGGGCCTGGTTCTGGCGTCGTAGGACTCAACCAAAGCAGCAACGGTGGCATCGGTGTTTACGCGAACGGGGGAACTGGAAGCGGGGGCATTGGAGTTTATGGCACCGGCAACGTCGGCGTTCACGGTAACGGCTCCTCTTATGGCTTTGTATCAGACAGCAACGTGCAGCAAGCACGCTGGGCCGGAGGCTGGGTGAAAGCCATGCTGAGCCTGCAGGGATATCAAGCACCCTACGCCATCACTGCTTGTTTCAATTCGTTTCTAGCGGGATCGGCAGCCACAACGCCACCCTGTGGATTCAATCTCACCGAGAACGGGCCGGGGGACTTCAGTGTTGACTTTGGTTTTCTGATCTACGACCGATTCGCCGTAGCCACACCAACACTCACTGACGGGAATTGCACTATGTATGCAGACCTTAACGGGACCATCGGTGAGTTCCGCTGCTTCGCCGGAACCAGCCCGACTCCTTTTCAGGCATATATCGTCATTTTCTGAAAAACCTGTCGAATTGGAGGCTTGGCGGAGATCGACAGCAAGAATCAGCCAAAGGCTGAGAACAGCAATGGAAAACGCAACAGCAATTTGATGAATGGTTAAGGAGAAAATCTACGTCAGGCGAAACTCAGAGAGGTTATGTCATGGGGAAGGTACTTGGGAGAGTGGACGGTGGGCGTACCGGCAGTTTGGATCAGATCTCTTCTGTCAGGGAGGTCACCGAGGTCTGAATTCTACGGCGCAGGGAGAGTAACGTGGAATCGCGGTCCGCGAATGTCTGCTCCGGCGGAGGAGAAGCATCGGATTTGCTTTCTTCGTGTGCGACTGAATCTTTGGTGGTCAGGTATCGAGAGGACGATTGCCCCTCCAGCCGATTTGCCATGCTCTCCAGCGTCAGCGCGAAGCTCTCGTCGAACTGCCGCTGTTGGGTGATCACAGCCGGTGGCAGCTCAAAACCCGGGAGCTGTGCACGATACTTCCAGAGGGCAATCTCGGTTATAAAGAGCATTCTCACTCGCGTCTGCCAGCGGATGATTTTCTCCCGCAATGCAAGGTCCTGCTGGCGGGAAGAACCGAATTCCAGAAGAACGGCACCCGTGAGATCCCTGACACGATCGAAGTTTGTGTTGATGGTTTCGCGCAATGAGTCAATGCGTGCGATGGCATTTCTAAGATCGTCGGACCTTGGCTCACGAGCCAGTTGCGCCAGCAATCGCAAATTAGAGGCAAACGTTTTCTTCAGCTGCATCGCGGTCGGGACACTCCACAGTTGATCGAACACCACCCACATCATTACCAATCCCAAGAGAATGCCAATCACACGGTCTCTGGCCGGGACCAAGGAAGTCTGTACGTCGAACTCGCTCAAGTTGATCAGATAAAACGCAACGGCTACCTGCACGCCCATGTAGGAGAGCCGGGGAGTGGAGGTCATGATCCATGAGGCGAATATGGTGACTGCCAGAAAAACCAATGTGAACCCAGCGATTGAGTCCAGATTCGGCAAGATGAACATCTGCGCCCCGATCCCCAAGAACACGCCGCCCACAATTGCCCCGGAAATGCGCAGAAGTTGTTTTTGCCGGGAAGAACCGACCGTGCTGAGCGCGGTGAGAAAGCAGGTGGTAATTGCGGTGCTTATGCCTGGCCACGCCTTGCCGTTGTAGAAGAGATAGCAAAGCGTCGCGGCAAAACAACCTCTGAGTCCAAACTTGAGGTGTTCTAAGTTTGAAAAAGCGTCAGGACGAAAAAGCCGTATACCTGGACCAGTGGTTTGCCGTATCGGCTCGTACTGAGCCAGAGATAACCCGCCGGCGAAGACTTCGGGGATTTGCGTGACTGTCTTCTCCAGTTCCACTAGAAACGGAAGGCTGGCTGAACGATTACCTTCCTCCTCGGGTTTAATCGCCGACGGAATCTTCCCACTGAGAAGATCAGAGCGGATGGCACGAATGTGTGCGGCCAGGCTTCGAACGCGAGGCCGGTTGTCCTCGGATAAAACCGAACTAAGGTTTGCGAGGTTGGCGGCGATATCCACCATGCGCCCAACCAGCGCGGTGACTGCACCCATCTGCTCTCGGTACGCCTGAGGATACGCAGAACGTTGCAAGGTGCGCCGCATGGGCGAGGTTCCGACTAACGCAAAACGCGTGATCGCGTTCTTCGTTTTTTGCTCGACCGGCAAGCCGTCGGCACGCCGATTCAGAAGTTCTTCCGTGGCAGCCAAGCGGTCCGCGAGAGGCTGAAGAAGCACGTCGATTGCTTTCAGTTCTGCGTAAACCAGTTCGACGGCAACAGTGACGAGACTTCCGAGCGAGATCGCTGCGAATGCCCAAAGAGTTCCTTCAAGCTTGGCTTCTGAGGAAAGCTGACTGTCCCACAGCGGAATGGTGATGATGAGCAGGTATCCAAAACGTGCAGCGGCCGTGTAATTCGACAGGGCACTGAGAGCATAGAACATCACAAATAGCGTCACAATTACCCAGATCAAGCGCAGATTTTGGTCCTGCAGGAAGAGCGTCGCCCCGATCAGCACATAGAGCACCGAAAGAGTGAACGCGATGATGATTGTCCTGGCAGCCTTCCTGGTTGCGTCAGGATCCTCGCGCGAGATGGTAAGGGAGTAGACTGCCGCATACGCGCCGTAGGGGATCTTAAATGTCATGGTAAGCAGCATGACAATGGTTGCCGCGATACACATTCTTGCCACCAACGCGGCCCTGCCAGGGTAGGGTGCTAGTTCCTCTTTAAGAAATTTCTTTAGCCAAGTCAGTGAACTCGACGAATGGGGCAAGCTTTGCGCGAGGGTGGCCATAGTTCAATTCCCGCGAATCGTGACCACGGCCGACTCGCCAACTCGAAACAGTTCCGGCGTCGGATTCTCTACCCGGACGCGAACCGGATATCTTGACGCCAGATGCACCCAGTTCAGTGTGCGCTGAACATCGGGCAGCCCTTGCTGCAGAGTGCCAATCACGTCAGGATCGGGAGTGACGCCGAAACCGATACTATCCACGACTCCACTGAAGCGGACATTCGGCTTCGACAGGACGTAAACATCGGCCCGCATGCCCGGGGAAATGCGCTTAAGTTGACCTTCACGAAAATTGCCGATTGCCCACCACACGCGTGCATCGATCAGCGTGAATACCTGCTGGCCGACGTGGGCATAGGCACCCTCTGAAATTGTGAGATTCGTGACTCGCGCATCGAACGGTGCATAAACACGGCAATTATTCAGGTCATAGCGAGCGTTCTTTACCGCAGCCTCTCTTGCCCCTCGCTGATTGATCAGCGGTTCCAGTGTAGTTACCGCGTGTTGAGCTTGCTCGTGCTGGGCGAGGACGGAATTCAACTCCGCTCGCGCAAGCTGTAATTGTGACTCGGACTGGCGCAGCGCTTCTGACTCTGCAACTTCTGAAGTCCGTGCGCGATCTACTTGATCGACGGTGACAAACTGTTTGTCGAGCAGCGGCTCGAGGCGGTGCAAATTGTTGCTCGCGTAAGTCCACTCCGCACGCTGACGGTTGACCGCACGCTCGGAGCTAGCCACGTCCGCCTCTGCGCTGCTGATGTTAGCTTTCGAAACAGAAACCGCACTCACCAGTGCCGCGATCCGGCGACGCTCATCCGAGATCTGCCCTTCGAGAGTCGCCTGCTCTGAGATGGCTTTCTCCAGCGCATATTCGTAAGGACGTTCATCGATCTCGTACAGCAACTCTCCCTTTTTCACGAATTGGTTGTCGTGCACATTCAGGTGAATCAGCGGGCCCTCTACCTGGGGCGCGATGCCGATGAAGTTCGCGAAGACCTCGGCATCCTCGGTCCGCGGGTAGTAACCTTGGCGGTAAAGAACGATCAGCCCCAGCACAACCGCGCCGGCAATGATGGCGATGCTGAGCCAGCGGCCAAAAGTGTAGGATCGCGTATTCGGTGTATCCATTGCTTGATGCTCCTTATTCAGCGAAACATCATCAGCCACAACCCAAACGCGAACAGCGCTGTCAGGCTCGGATATGTGATAACCGGCCAGGCGATCTCAACATATCGTCGCAGGAGTTCTCGTGAAGCAACAGTAAGCAAGATAGCCACGATGAAACAGAGCAGCCATGCCGGAAAAAACGAACCCAGAATGTCGAACGACGGGGCCCTGCCACAGCCAGTAAGTGGCAACGTCGCGAGCACGAAGGCATAGCGCGTTCTGGCGCTCATGGCTTGGACCTCTTTGTGGCTTGGATGGAATCGCCCGTGCGGAAGGCAAGGTCGGCAAACGATGTAAGCACCTGTGTACGGGCGAAGACATCCGTCGACCGGGCCTGGGCGAGAGCGCGCTGCGCGGCGGTCACATCCAGCAGGTTGCGGACACCGTAATTGTACGATTGGAGGGCCGCCTCATAAGATTGGCTCGCGGCCTGAAGAAGCGCGAGTGCTGCCTGCCGCTGGCGGAAAGCAGTGTTCAGGTTGGAATATGCGGTCCAGACCTCGTCGGCAATCTGATCGCGTTTGACCTCCGCTTGCGCCTCGGCCTCATGGACGTTAGTGCGAGCTTGTAAGAGGCGGTTCTTTCGGGCGCCTCCATCAAAAACCGTCCACTTCAGACTAAAACCTAATTCTCCCGTCAGGTTTGCTGTATGAGACCAGTCGTATGGCGATTGCAGGCCATAGAGCGATTGCGTGGCTGGAGCCACGTCAAGGCTAAACGTCGGATAATACGCCGAGCGAACCTCCTGCACGCGAGCATTTGCCGATCGTATTTCCGCAACCTGTTGCATGAGATCAGGACGTTGACCAAGGGCACGATCGATTGCGCTCTCGACCGTGTCGCTAATCGAATCGGGCACTGCCAACTGATCAAGCGGTTGGACTTTGACAGTCAAAGAAGCGCGCTCACCCAGCGCCGTTGCCAGGTCGCCGCGAGCGATCTCCTCGGCTCCGAGCGCAGATTGCAGATCGAACTCAGCCTGTGCTGTGGCGCTTCGGGCCTCCAATACGTCAGGCAGGGTTGCCAGACCATGTGCAAGCCGATCCTCCGCCGCTTCCTGAACAGCCCGGGCGTTCGCGAGACTAGCCCGCTCCGCGTCCTCTTGTCCGATCGAAGTCAAAACTCGGTAGTATGACTGCTCGACCTGAAAGATGACATTGCGATGGGTGTCATTGAAGGCAAAGTTTGCAGCTAAGAGTTGAGCCCTCGCGACATTGATTCGGCCACGGCGGGCGCCAAAATCAAAAACCGTATAACTCAAGTCGAGTGCGGCCTCGAAATTCTGCACGGTTTGCAAGTCGAAACGATTTCCGAAAAAAACGTCGGCCCGGCCGGTTTGTGACAACGCCGCAGCCGCGAGGGTTGGATATAACTCACTCTGCGCCACGCCCAGACTCGCCGCCTCGGCGCGAGCGCGTTCCCAGGCAACACGGGTTGCCGGGTTGTTGGATTCCGCGATATCGATGAGCTCGGCGAGAGAGTAGGTTCGGACGGAATTCTGAGGTAGTTCACGAAAATGTTCCGCGCTTGCCTCGCGTATGAATTGCTGCTCTTCGGACGAATGCCAGGGAAGATTCCATGAGACCGGCGCACTCTGTGCGAGAGCGCAACTCCCCAAATGAAGCGCGAGGCACAACATTGCGCGCGCTAGAACTGCAGGCAATTTCGAGCGTCTCGGCATCGCGATGAGATGTCAGTCTCCGTATTTACGAGTTCCCGCGGTCTTTCGGCGAGTGTGCCCCTGTCAGGCTGCGTCTGGAACGGCATCTGGAACGAACTGGGTATTCGCGCCTTCTGTAAAGACAACGTAAGCCCGTTTCCACGGTTCGTCATTAATCAGGCGCCATTTGTGGCCGGAACCCGTGTGGTCCTCGGCCACGAGCACGTCGCCGGGGCGGAGGGTAAAGGTCTCGCCACCGACGGTAGTAAACTCCAGCACCCCAGCCAGCGTAATAACGTACTGAGGAATCGGGTCATTGTGCCAATCAAGACTCGAGTGGGCCGCCGTTTCCTTGAACTGGATCGAGTTGGCGTCGACCAGGTGGCCTCCGTTTACGCTGCCTGGGACTACATGCGAATTGCCATCAGGTCCGGTGTACAAGCGATATGCGCGAATCATCGTTCATTCTCCTTTAGGCCGCGCTTGGCTGGGACGCGGGCTTTTCCTTGGTGGTGATGTCGCTGATGTTCAACACCGCGGCGGTTGCTGCGCGCACGCGTTGAGCCAGAGCAGGATTGTCGATCAAAGATTGCCCGTAGGACGGAATCATCTTTCTCAGGCCGTCGGCCCATCCTGCATTCTTCAGCTGGTCCGGGAAACAGCGCTCGATCACCTGAAGCATGATCCAAACCGCGGTGGAAGCGCCGGGTGAAGCACCGAGCATGGCGACAATCGATCCATCGGACGCCCCAACCAGCTCGGTGCCGAATTGGAGAACGCCTCCCTGCACTGGATCCTTCTTGATGATCTGCACGCGCTGCCCCGCAACCTCAACCTTCCAATCTTTCTCGTTGACGTTCGGGTAGAAGTCGCGCAGTGCGGCGAAGCGCTTCTCGGGAGTTTCCAACACCTGGCCGACAAGATACTCCTCAAGTGCGAAGTTGCTCTTCCCGACCGCCAATAGTGGCAGAATATTTTCAGGATCGATCGAGGCGAAAAGATCCAGATAAGACCCATGCTTGAGGAATTTTGTTGAAAAGCCGGCATAGGGTCCGAACAACAACGAGACTGCGCCTTCGATGTGCCGCGTGTCGAGATGCGGCACGGACATTGGTGGGGACCCGACCGAAGCTTTGCCGTAGACTTTGGCATGATGACGAGAAGCAATCTGCGGATCATCGCAGCGCAGCCAGATGCCGCTAACTGGAAATCCGGCATAGCCATGCCCTTCCGGGATCCCAGACTTTTGCAATAGCGGCAACGACCCGCCGCCAGCGCCGATGAAAACAAACTGGGTCTGCACCTTGCGGTGCTCCCCGGTCTTTTCGTCCCTGATCTTTACACTCCAGGCATTGCCCTCGCGCTGCAGATCTTGCACGCGACTGAAGAAAGAAATGGAAAATCCATCCTTCGTGCGAAGCGACTCTAGCAGAACCTTTGTCAGCGCACCGTAGTCGACATCGGTACCCGTCACCATGCGCGTTGCGGTGACCACATCGTTCGGGTCACGACCTTCCATTACCAGAGGAATCCATTCTGCGATTTGCTTTTTGTCTTCCGAATATTCCATTCCGTAATAAAGAGGATGGCTGGTAAGAGCCGCGAATCGTTTTCGCAGGAAATTCCGGTTATCGGTTCCACGCACGAAACTCATGTGAGGGACGGCATGGAGGAACGACTGGGGATCTTTGATGGCGCCCATCGTCACCAGATAGGCCCACAGCTGACGCGACAGGTCGAACTCGGTGTTGACCTGCAGGGCCTTGGAGATATCGATGCTGCCGTCGGCTCGTTCCGGCGTGTAATTCAGCTCACAGAGCGCGGCGTGGCCGGTACCGGCGTTATTCCAGGCATTTGAGCTCTCCTGCGCTTCGCTTCCCAAGACTTCATGGATTTCGATTTTCAGCGCAGGATCAAGTTCCTTGAGGATGACCGCGAGTGTCACACTCATAATGCCTGCGCCGACCAGAATGACGTCCGGGCCATTTGTTGCCGTATTGCTCGAGGCTGTCATTGCAGAATCTCCTTAATGATCTTGCATGCAAAATCTCCCGCACGCGTTAAGCGTGCTGCCACTCAGCTGGCCTTGGCGACGTACGGGTGGACCATCTTCGCCGGGTCGACCACACGATCAAACTCGTTTTCTGTCACAAAACCAAGCTTCAGAGCCGCCTGCTTCAATGTCAGGTCGTTATCCAGCGCATAGTGAGCGATCCTGGAGGATTTGTCATAACCGATGACTGGCGACAGCGCAGTCACCAGCATCAATGAGTGATCGACATATTCCTGAATCTTCTTCCGGTTCGGTTTTGTGCCTTCAATCAGAAACTTGCGAAAGTTCGCGCACGAATCCGTCATCAGCGTGATGGAATTGGTGACGTTAAAGATGATGAGTGGCTTGTAAACATTCATTTCGAGATAGCCACCGGCGCCTCCCAGGCCCACCGCCACGTCATTTGCCATTACCTGCACGGCGACCATGGCAAGGGCTTCAGCCTGCGTGGGATTGACCTTGCCGGGCATGATCGAAGACCCAGGCTCGTTTTCCGGAATCTCTAATTCGGCAAAGCCCGCCCTCGGGCCGCACGACATCAAACGGATATCGTTCGCGATCTTATAGAGCGAAACCGACAAGGTGCGGAGCGAGCCAGATAATTGAACCAACGCGTCGTGCGCACCCTGGACGGCGAATTTGTTTGGCGCGCTGATGAAAGGAAGCTGAGTGAGCTTGGCAATCTCCGCTGCAGCCGCCTTCTCAAATCCGGGGGCGGCATTGAGGCCGGTGCCAACCGCAGTTCCTCCGAGCGCAAGTTCGTACACACCTTTCAGTGCGTCCTGAATGCGATCGACGCAGTCATCGAGCATGGCGGCATAACCCGACCACTCCTGACCGAGCGTGAGCGGGGTAGCGTCCTGCATGTGCGTCCGGCCAATCTTTACAATGTCCTTCCATTCCTCGGCTTTCTCCGCGATGGCGTCCTTGAGTGCCGTTACCGTTGGAAGCAATCGGCTCGTCACGCTAACGGCGGCCGCGATGTTCATTGCCGTAGGAAAAGAATCGTTCGACGACTGGGACATATTCACGTGATCGTTGGGGTGAACCGGCGTTTTGCTTCCAAGCGCAGTGCCTGCAAGCTGCGAACAACGATTCGCGATCACTTCATTGACGTTCATGTTGAACTGGGTTCCGCTGCCCGTCATCCACACGTGCAGCGGAAACATATCGTTGTGAAGGCCTTTGAGAATCTCGTCGCAACTCTGCACGATGAGCCGGTGCTGCTCGTCTGACAACCGCCCGGCTCCGTGGTTGACATTGGCGACCGCTTTTTTCAGCGTGGCATAAGCGGTGACCATTTCGCGCGGAATGAGATCGTGGCCGATACTGAAGTGCTCCAGGGAACGTTGCGTTTGCGCGCCCCAGAGGACATTGGCGGGGACTTCGACCGCCCCGAGGCCGTCCGTTTCCGTGCGAACCTTGGGCATCGGCACGTTCTTAAGGGTTGCCATGTGACTGTTCCTTCACACCCCGAAAAAAACAGTGCTGGTTGTTGATCAGCACGCAACGTCCCTAATTCTTGCATTCCTTGGAAACGGTACTGATCGATTTCACCGTGATCGTCACCGAAGAAGTTGCCCGTGCTGAATCGGCAGTGTCGTTCAAAGTGGGAGACTTGGTTCCCGTGACCTTCACTTGTTGTCCAAGGTACTTTGACAGCTTGACGCCGTTGCTCGAGTGCAGGACATAAGTGTTGCCCGGATCAATCTGCGTAAGCACGAAATCCCCGCTCAGCCGGGTCAGGCAACCCTGCACCGTAACCTGTTCTTGTTTATCTTTCGAACCCGATTGCGCCATCAATAAGCTGCTTGCTAACAAAAGGAAAACAATAGTCGCGTATTTCATCAACGTTTCCTCCATTGGCATGGGTATGCCTGGGTCTCGGCCCGATTTTGCCCCACGAATGAAGAGAGATGACTAAGCCGCAAGAAAGGAGACGAACTTATTAGACGAAAGTATCGCCCAATGCTGAAGGTATGGCTTAAAACATGGGGCGGCGTGCGAACCGAGACTTTCTGGTTCCGCTGGCGTTGACTGTTGATGTGCCCCGACGGATAATGAGGGGCACTAGTCTAGTTCCTTGTTGTTCTGAGTTTTCCACCGTCTCAGCATTGTTTTATAAAACGCCGTCGGAGGAAGACTTATGTCCAGGGCTCCCAAGTCCCGCAAGGCGTTCAAGATTTCCGATTCCCTTAACCGGCGGCTCAATACGTATGCGCAGGTGGCAAGCGCCGCCGGAGTGAGCGTGCTGGCGCTGGCCGGAGCCTCCGAGGCGAAAGTCATCTACACCCAAACCCATCAAGTGACGCACACGGGTTTTCCTCTGTACATTGATCTCAATCACGATGGCATCAAAGACTTTATCGTGCGCACGAGCTTTTACCAGGGCAGTTCGGGCTTAGAGGTCGGGCTCTCGGCGGCAGGATACCGCAACGCGGACAACAGAGTCGCCGGTGGACGTTTTAGCACTGGCAGCGGCTATTTTGTTTCTGCCGCCTACGCTTTACCCGCTGGCGCCCGAATCGGACCAAAAGCCAATTTCTCCGTTCCTTTCCCGTTTATGGCAGTGGAGCTTTTCGAGGGCCCCGGCAGCACCTACTCCGATCTGGGTGCGTGGGTTGGCGAAGGCAACGGTGTCAGAGATCGATATTTGGGGTTCAAGTTCGTCATTCTCGGCGAAGTTCACTATGGCTGGGCAAGATTCAGCGTCACGCTTGGGCACGAGCGGCAATTTGATGATGTCAGCGGCACTCTGACTGGATATGCCTACGAAACCGTCCCCGGCAAGCCGGTCATCGCAGGCCAGACCAGCGGCCCGGATGTAGTTACGGTGCCCGAAACCTTAGGCGGGTTGGCGCTCGGAAGAAGATAGCTGCTCCCTTCAGGCGTCGCAAAATCCGATTTCGCGCGTTGAGCTTCTGTTTGGATTTTGAGTCTAATCGCCTTGATCGCAAACAGTGAGGCCAGAATACTCTCTCGGGGATCGCGCCTGGCGCCAGATTGATTGGGGAAGATCCGGCTACGGGCTGATTTCATACACCGTGCCCTGATTGTAAGTACCACCGAAGGCTGTGGTGCCGAACAGATTGCCCTTGCCGTCCAGAGTCACACCCGCCCACGGTTCGGCACCATCGTTGGGCGGACCGGCAAATTTTTGCAGCACGGCGTAACTCCACTGCCCATTGCTTTCCGGATGCAGCCGGTACACGACCCCACAGCCGCTGTCGCATGCCTCGATTCCGCCCTTGGAGACGCCATACATGTTCCCGGCGGCATCCATCGTCAGGCTACTGAAAGGCACGCCACCGTTTTGCGCGTCGGGGAAACCATAGATGACCGACTCCTGCCAACCACCCTGGCCGTCCGGAGTCAACTTGAAGACCACGCCGTCGTCGTAAGGGCCGCCTCCCGTCGCCGTGCTGTAGAGGTTTCCTTGCTTATCGAAGATGAGGTCGCGTCCGGGATAGCCTCCATCGGTGCCGCCGGAAAACGTCCATAGAATTTTTTCATTCCACTGGCCGGACGGGGTGTGTATGAGTTCGTAGACGACGCCATAGCCATTGCCGCCGTAGGGAGTTGCCCCGTAAAGATTGCCCTCGGCGTCAAAAACTACGCCGCTTATGGGATCCGCCCCATCCGTGCACGGCGGTTGTTGGCAGAAGCCGTAGATCGTGGTTTCAACCCAGCCAGCCTCCGTCGGCGCGAGTTTGTAGACGATCCCTGCGTACGCGCCAGCCAGTCGAGTTGTCCCGTAAAGCGAGCCGGTTGCGTCGAGGGTTAGGACCGATTCCGGCTGGGAGCCGTTGGTGTACAAGTCGAATTGAAAGGGGAGCGCTATGTTCCATTTACCCGCCCCGTTCGCGGCCGCAACGTTCATCTGGAATACTGCTCCGCTATCGTACTGGGGCGGACCGGTCGATACAGTTCCGAAGATGGTTCCAGAGCCATCGAGAGTAATCCCGGCCTCGGGAAATCCTCCATCGGTCTGGAAGTCAAATTCGTGCAGCGTCCTTAGGCTCCAACTGGAGAGGGCCGGCAAACGGTTCATCTCAAACACCGTCCCACACCCTTGCAGGCACTGCCCTCCGATGTACCCGCCTGCGTTAGCAGTTCCGTAGAGCCGTCCGAATTTGTCGAAGGTCACCGCTCCCAGTGGCTCGCAGCCTTCAGTTGAGCAGTTGAAGCTATCCAACACCTGGTACTTCGTCTGTGCACGAGCCAGTGTAGGAAATAACAAACTCGCTCCGAGGGCCAAGAGGAAAACGGCCTCGAAAGGCCAACGACGCTTGACGGGTTCACTCATCGCCGTCACCATCTGGATCAAGTGGCCCTGCGTAACCGCTAGACGGTTTGAACTACCGGAAATAGACCGCCGGTCGGAGGAGAGTACTTGCGAGGGCCTCGCCGCACCCATTCCTCGCGGCGTACAGCATCCTGTGAACAAGCCGAGGAGAACTGCCGGACTCTCCAGCTTCGGCAGCAAAACTATCCCTCCGGTCGGAGTGCGTCAAGCTCAAAATGAGGGACCGCACAGAAAAAGTGGGTAATCGTGTAATTCGGCCTGTCTGGCAGCTCTTTTTCCGGGGATTGTGCGCCGAGACATCGTACGCGGTGGCCACTCAGAAGCTGTCATTTCCACACAAGCTGACTTCGGGCTTGCATCGTCTCGTTCTTGGTCAACTTTCATGACTCCCCGGCGACCGGGTTTGTGGCATAATACTCACCGACCAGATGTGGGTCTGAAGTTTGCAGTCACCTCAGGGATAGCGCCGGCATCACACAAGTCGTCACGCTGTTCAGCAAATGGGAGGTTTCTGTGGGCACCACCCGTCGGGACTTTTTCAAAACAGCCACCGTTGGCGCCGCTGCGGCAACGATTTTCGGATTCGACCTTCAGCCAGCTTATGCCCAACTCAAAGAACTAAAGATTGCTCGCGCGAAGGAGACGCGGTCTACGTGCCCCTATTGTGCCGTGGGCTGCGGCGTGTTGATCTACACCATCGGCGACGGCGCCAAGAATGTGACGCCGCAGGTCGTCCACGTGGAAGGCGATCCCGACCATCCGATTAATCGCGGCACCTTGTGCCCTAAGGGATCGTCACTGGAACAAGACATTTTGAACCCGCGGCGTCTGATGAAGCCGCAAGTCCGGCGTCCTGGGGCCACCGAATGGGAAGACATATCCTGGGACGATGCGCTCAACGAGATCGCAGTCTGGACCAAGAAAACGCGCGACGCAACCTTCGTTGACAAGGACTCCAACGGCCACACCGTCAACCGCTGCGAGGGAATTTCCTTCATCGGCGGCTGCACCGATACGAATGAGTTCAATTATCTGGCCGTAAAGGCCATGAGGAGTATGGGCTTGGTGTATTTAGAAAACCAAGCCCGTGTTTGACACGGCCCCACGGTCTCCAGTTTGGGGCCCACATTCGGACGCGGTGCAATGACCAATGGCTGGATCGACATCAAGAACACCGACATGATGTTGATCATGGGCGGGAATCCAGCGGAGAATCATCCCTGCGGTTTTAAGTGGGCGATGGAAGCGAAGCGCAATCGGAACGCCAAGCTGATCTCGGTTGATCCTCGCTTCACCCGGACCTCATCAACCGCTGACCTGTTCTGCCAGATTCGGGCGGGCTCGGACATCGCGTTTCTGGGCGGGGTGATTCGCTACGCGATTGAGAACAACCGCATCGCAAAAGACTATTTGGTCAACTACACGAACGCGGCGTTTATCGTGAAGGAAGGTTTCAAGCTGCCGGAAGACGGCCTGTATTCCGGATTCGACTCCGCGAAAGGAAACTACGACCGAACCACCTGGAATTATGAAGGAACTGGCGGTTCTGGGGGGCAATCCGGGACGGGCGGCCACGCGCCCGAACCCAAGCCAGGCGCGGTCGGTGGGCCAACACCACCGCCGATGCTTCCGGCGAACGTCGCCTACGACTTGACCCTTCAGCACCCGCGATGCGTGTTTCAACTGCTCAAACAGCAGTATTCCCGATACACGCCAGAGACGGTGGAACGTATCACGGGAATTCCAAAGGAGCAGTATCTCAAAGCCGCTGATCTTTTCACCTCGGTTCGCAAAGACGGCGACATGAAGAAGGTCGCAACCATTATTTATGCAGTGGGCTGGACGCAGCACACCTTTGGCACCCAGATCATCCGCACCGCAGCGATGCTGCAATTGCTGCTGGGTAATGTCGGACGCGCGGGCGGTGGCGTAAACGCTCTGCGCGGGCATTCGAATATTCAGGGCGCAACGGACATGGCTGGCCTTTTCGACAGCCTGCCTGGCTACCTGAAAGCGCCAACTCCCGCCGACACCGACCTAGCGGCCTTTTTGAAGCGGACCACGCCCGGCCCATCGAAACCAGGTCCTTGGGATTCGTTCAACTATTACTCGAACACGCCCAAGTTCATGGTCTCGCTCCTCAAGGCGATGTACGGCCCGGCGGCCACGAAGGAGAACCAATTCGCCTTCGATTATTTGCCCAAAGTCGATCGCGACTACTCGTGGACCCACATCTGGGACGATATGTACGCCGGCAAGGTCAAGGGCATGATGGCGTTCGGAATGAACGGCGTAATGATTGGCCCAGATACGAACAAGAACATCAATGCCTTGAAGAAGGCAGATTGGCTGGTCGTCGGTGAGATTTATCCGGATGAGACCAGTGAGTTCTGGCGCGCTCCCGGCATCAGTCTCGACGAGCAGAAGACCATCAATACGACGGTGTACCGGCTGCCCTGCGCTGGATTCGCGGAAAAAGACGGCAGCATGACCAACTCCGCCCGCTGGGTGACGTGGAAGTTTGCGGCTGTCCCGCCTCCCGGAAACGCGCGCCTCGACCAGGACATCGTGGCCCAGATCTTTCTGAAAGTTCGCGATCTCTATAAGAAAGAGGGAGGCAAGTTCCCCGATCCGATCTTGAATCTTACCTGGAACTATGCGGACGCGGCGCATCCCGCACTGTCGCAAGTCGCGATGGAGCTGAATGGCAAAGCGCTGGCCGAACTAAAAGACGAAAAAACCGGGCAGGTGATCAAGGCCGGACAGCAGCTGCCCGGATTCGCCTGGCTCAAAGATGATGGCACGACCATGTGCGGAAACTGGATCTACTCCGGAATGTGGACGGATGCTGGCCCGCAAATCCAGCGGCGCGGCACCGACGATCCCTCGGGGTTAGGGATCTATCAGAATTGGGCATGGTCCTGGCCGGCCAATCGCCGGGTTCTCTACAACCGGGCATCTTGCGATCCTGGTGGAAAGCCCTGGGACTCCGAGCGCAAGCAAGTTTGGTGGAATGAGGCGCAGCAAAGCTGGGTCGGAAACGATGTGCCGGATTTCAAGCCCGATTCCAATCCCAAGGATCACATGGGACCTTTCATCATGAATCCAGAGGGAGTCGGACGCCTGTTTGCTCCGATCGGGGTGATTGCCGATGGCCCATTTCCCGAGCACTACGAACCGATTGAAAGCCCTATCAAGAATCCTTTGCATCCTGACCAGTCCAATAATCCGCTGGTTAAAAAATTCAACACACCCTTCGACAAGTTTGGCAGTCCCGAAGAGTACAGCATCGTGTGCACGACGTATCGGCTGACCGAGCAGTACCACTACTGGACGAAGAATAATCCGATGAACGTACAACTCATTCCGGAGCCCTTCGTCGAGATTCCGGTGGAGTTGGCGCAGGAAAAAGGAATCCGCGGGTCTGAGCCCATCAAGGTCATCAGCGCTCGCGGGACCTATGTGGCCAAGGCATTCGTCACGCGGCGGCTGAAACCAATGACGATCGACGGCAAAAAGGTCTACCAGATCGGCTTGCCGATCCATCAGGGTTTCCGCGGCATCCAGGAAGATGCCGGAAGGGACGCGCGCACACCCGCCAACCTTCTGACGCCGGCGGTAGTCGATCCCAATGCTCACACTCCAGAGAGCAAGGGCTTTCTGGTGAAAATCGAAAAGGTCTAGGGAGCGCGGAATGAGTCAGGCATCGACAGAAATCGTGAGGATCTCAGGCCACGCCGGCAGTGTGCCTGGCGCCGGACTCAACCGTGAATTCACCGTCTGCAAACTGGTGGATACGACTACGTGTATCGGCTGCAAGGCGTGCGAAGTTGCCTGCCTCGAGTGGAACGGCTACACCTTCACCGAAACCAGCTTCAACAATAGCTACCAAACCATGCCTGAGACGGCATGGAATTACTGGAACCTGATCAAGTTCAACGAATACGAAAACGAAGACGGCAACTTGATGCTGCTGATGCGCAAGGATCAGTGCATGCACTGCGCCGATCCTGGGTGTCTGGCAGCGTGCCCAGCGGACTCAGCCATCGTGCAGTACGCGAACGGAATCGTGGATTTTCAGGAAGAGCATTGTATCGGTTGCGGCTACTGCATGACGGGATGCCCATTCAACATTCCCAAGTTCAGCCCCACGGCGCGGAAAGTTTTCAAATGCACCTTGTGTAACGATCGCGTGTCTCAGGGGCTCGAGCCGGCATGCATCAAGACCTGCCCCACCGGATGCCTGCACTTCGGAACCAAAACGGAAATGAAGGAACTGGCTGAGACACGTGCCGCGCAGCTTCGGGACAACTCTGGATATCGCAATGCCGGGGTGTACGACCCATCCGGCGTCGGCGGCACGCATGTCATCTATGTTTTGCACGATGCGACTAATCCCGAAGCCTACGGCGGACTCCCGAAAAATCCGCAGGTTCCACTGATGGTCCGGCTCTGGAAAAACCCACTGAAGTGGATTGGCAATATTGGCATACTTTTCGGCGTAGTCGGTGTGTTTGTTCACTATCTGCGATATGGGCCCAAGGTTGTAAAGGAAGATGAAAAACATGGAGGTACTGCATGATCCGCGGCAAATATCTCCTCCCCAACGGCCGCGTGCTGCGCTATTCGTTCCACGAGCGCATGATTCACTGGACAGCCGCGGTCTCCTATTTATATTTGCTGTTGAGCGGGCTGGCATTTTGGAGTCCATGGCTCTACTGGATTGCCATAGTTCTGGGTGGTGGCACAGTCGCACGCGAGATGCATGGCTGGTTCGGCCTTTTGTTTTCGATCGCCGTGCTGCTGATGTACGGCATGTGGGCAAAGCAGATGAGGGAAACTCCGGCGGACGAACGTTGGTGGGCACAGATTGGTCACTACATTCGGAATGAAGACGACAAAATGCCTCCTGCCGACCGCTTCAATCCCGGGCAGAAGCTGCTCTTCTGGGGCTTTTTCGTCAACGGTCTTTTGTTGCTCCTGACCGGCTTGGTCTTATGGTTTCCGCAATACATCCCGTGGAACCTGCGGATCCTGCGCCTGGCGTCGGTCTTTCTGCATCCCGTCTTTGCCCTCATGACGATCGCGCTCTTTATTATTCATGTCTATATGGGCACGGCAATGGAACGCGGAGCATTTGGCTCAGTCATTCGCGGTGACGTTTCGCGCGCCTGGGCCGATCATCACCACCACAGTTGGTTCCAGCAGGTACTTCGGGAAGAGGAATCTCCGGCGAAAACGAGCGGAGATTGAGCCGGCAACCGCGAATGAAAAGCGTCTGGGACACCCGGATTCGGCGGGCAACGGAATTGATTTCGTCTTATCCCTTCGCCGCCGAAGGACTCCGCTTCTACGCCCAAATCGCGATGCTTCAGCAGAGTCTGTACGGCGAGGTTGAGCAGGAACCCTCACTTTTTTTTTCGCCACACGGGCCGCTGTTGGATCAACTCAACCCAGCCGCACTGATTCCGAGGTTTTCTGCTTTCCTCGCAAACATCCAGCGGTTCGCGCCGTCTGCGCTCGCACAAGCTGCCCGTGGTCTCGCGCAAAAGGACTCGGCATCGCGGTCGCGGGTTGTCGAAGAGTTTTGGGGCTCGCAGGGATCCCGCAGCGAAGCCGGCGAAGAGGCATCCATCCTGACCGAGCGCTATTTCGCCTGGCTTTTTCTTCAGCCTTGCGCCGAGTACATGGCCGCGAAGCGGACCGGTGTCCTTTCCGATGGCAACCTAACCCAATGCCCCTCGTGTGGAAGCAATCCGATTGTGGGCGTTTTGCGCCCGGAGGGTGACGGAGCCCGGAAGTCGCTTGTCTGCATGCTCTGCGCCCATGAGTGGGTATTTCGACGTATCTATTGCCCCGCGTGCGGAGAAGAGCGAGAGTCCCACATGGCATTCTATACGGCGCCGGAGATTCCCCATCTTCGCGTCGACGTCTGCGACACGTGCCAGACATATCTGAACTGCGTGGATCTCACCAAGACCGGACTCGCCGTCCCTGTGGTCGATGAACTGGCGGCTCTGCCGCTTGACCTATGGGCGCGCGAAAAGGGCTATCACAAACTACAAATGAACGCGGTTGGAATGTAGGCAGGAACATCGATCACGCTTTCGGCTCCGCGGCTTCGATTGGCAATTACGCTTTCTCTATATATTTTGCGACGACCGTCGCGCAGCGCTCCACAAATTCCTGATCAGCCTTGCTGAAGGTGTTGGCGAAATAGCTCTCGATGTCCAACTCCGCAGCCAGCTTGTTCTTCACAAAAATGGGCACAACCATCTCGCTGTTCACCATCGTCGATCCCGAAAGATAGCGGGGATCAGTCGAGACATCGTCAACAACCACGGTCTTGCCGGTCGTCGCCGCGGCTCCGCAAAGTCCCGTGTCCAAGGGAATGCGCGCGTTTGGAGTAAAGCTTCCAACGAACGGGCCGATTTGCAAAATATTCGGATCTTGCGGGTCGACGAGATAAAAGCCAACCCAGTTATACCGAGTCATCGTTTCGTGCAGACGTTGTGAGATTCGCTCCATTAGAGTCTTGAGGTCGGGAGCAGTCGCGGCGAAGTTTTCGACGTCTCGGAGCAGCTGTTCGTGAGCAGGCGTCACCTTTCGACCTCGAGCGGGTATGTCAAGAGCCTTGCATCATATCCGACGAGATGCCGATTTGCCAAGATTCCGTTCCGATTGTCCAGGCTGAATGGTTTGGCCTATGACAGTTGAAAAATAAGGACGGGCTAGGATGCCCGTCCCCCGGTAGTGTCAGCGTTACAGTTGGATGTTAAGCACATCCACTACCTGAAAATTTGCACGATTGAGAAGCACAATGTGACCGCCGATTAAAACGTGTGCGCAATCGGGCGGCGGAGGAGGCAGTCGGCGCTCAAGGTCTTGTGGGCATGGGAATACATGCGCCCGCAAGCCCGCTGGCAATGTCGCGCGTATGACAAGTTGCCTCTCCAGTCCCGGCGGTAGGTGGTCTCTGTCCCTCATACCGGGCGGGAGGTGATCGTGATGCTCGGCATACCAGCCGCGCATCTCTTCTCGCTCCCGGTCACCATAAAAGTGATCCCGGTCTCTGGCATGATCCTCTCGGATCTCCTCGCGCCCTGGGCCGTGATCATGACCCTCCTCCTGGGCGAATGCCAAGTGGCAGCCAACGGTCAACATGGCTGCGATCAATAGGTGCAAGCAAGTCCTCAGTCGCATGTGGCCTCCCAAAGGTTCTGCATCGCAGATAGCGTAGCTGGAGCCACCAGGCCGGACAAAGCACGAAAGTCTGTGTACCGAGGTGAGGCGGGTCAACAAACTTTACAAACGCTGGCAGTCAAAGAAGAATGGGCGTGCAAGGGCTCGGAGGACTGAGGAGGAGCGGCGCCAATGAAGCGCCGCATCTCCCGATTGATGATTTTGCCTTACGCTCTCTTATTCGCCGCAACCAAGTCGAAGCGGTCATGATTCATGACTTTGCTCCACGCCGCCGCGAAGTCTTTCACGAACTTCTCCTTGGCGTCGTTGCTCGCATAGACTTCCGCGAAAGCCCGCAGTTGCGAGTGCGAACCGAAGATCAGGTCGACCCGCGTTGCGGTCCACTTGAGCTGGTTGCTCTTCCGGTCGCGTCCCTCGAAAACCGGGCCGGAACCGTTCGATTGATTCGACGGCTGCCATTCGGTGCCCATGTCGAGCAGGTTGACGAAAAAGTCGTTGCTCAATATCTCGGGCCGATTGGTGAAGACGCCGTGCTTCGACTTCCCGGCATTTGCACCCAACACGCGCAGGCCACCCACGAGGACGGTCAGCTCGGGAGCAGTCAGCCTCAGCAGCTGCGCCTTGTCAAGCAGCATTTCCTCGGGCGATTGGCGCTGCTTGCCGTGCAGGTAATTGCGGAATCCATCTGCCCTCGGCTCGAGTGGCTCGAAGGATTCAACGTCGGTTTGCTCTTGCGAAGCGTCCATGCGCCCCGCCGAAAATGGAATCTTCACGTCGACGCCGGCAGCCTTTGCCGCTTTTTCGATTGCCGCGTCGCCGCCCAGAACAATCAGGTCAGCCAGCGAGACCTTTTTGCCACCCGACGCTGAAGCGTTGAATTCTTTCTGGATGGCTTCGAGCTTCTGCAGCACTTTCGCGAGTTCGGCCGGCTGGTTGACTTCCCAGTCCTTTTGCGGCGCGAGGCGAACGCGCGCGCCGTTCGCTCCTCCGCGCTTATCGGAGCCACGGAAGGTCGATGCGGAGGCCCATGCCGTCGAAACCAGCTGAGAGACGGTCAAGCCTGAGGCGAGGATTTTTTCTTTCAAAGCGGCAATTTCTTTTTCCCCGATGAGCGGATGATTCACCGCGGGAATCGGATCTTGCCACGACAGGTGCTCCTTCGGAACCAGAGGTCCGAGATAACGCACGATCGGCCCCATGTCGCGGTGGGTCAGCTTAAACCATGCCCGGGCAAAGGCATCGGCGAACTGATCGGGATGCTCGTAGAAGCGCCGCGAGATTTTTTCGTAAGCCGGGTCGAAGCGCAACGAGAGATCCGTGGTCAGCATTGTTGGTGCATGACGCTTCGACGGATCGTGCGCATCCGGCACTAAACCTGTACCCGCACCATTCTTCGGCCGCCACTGATGTGCGCCCGCAGGACTCTGGGTGAGCTCCCAGTCGTACTTGAAAAGGTTCTCGAAGAAATTATTGCTCCACTTGGTCGGAGTCGTCGTCCAGATGACTTCCAGGCCGCTTCCGATGGCGTCGCCGCCTTTGCCGGTCTTAAATTTACTCTTCCAGCCGAGACCCTGCTCCTCAATCGTTGCGGCTTCTGGCTCCGCGCCCACGTTGGCTGCATCGCCGGCACCGTGCGTCTTACCGAAGGTGTGTCCGCCGGCAATCAGCGCGACGGTTTCTTCGTCGTTCATGGCCATGCGGCGGAAGGTTTCACGAATGTCTTTGGCTGCCGCAAGAGGGTCAGGATTGCGATTGGGACCCTCGGGATTCACGTAGATCAAACCCATCTGCACCGCGCCGAGCGGACCTTGCAGTTCCCGCTCACCGCTGTAGCGCTCGTCCGCCAGCCACTTGCCTTCCGGGCCCCAGTAAATTTCGTCTTCCGGTTCCCAGACGTCGGCACGGCCACCACCAAAACCAAACGTCTTGAAGCCCATCGACTCAAGGGCAACGTTACCGGCGAGAATCATCAGATCGGCCCAGGAGATCTTCCGTCCGTATTTCTGTTTGATGGGCCAGAGCAACCGGCGTGCTTTATCGAGGTTGACGTTGTCGGGCCAGCTGTTGAGCGGCGCGAAGCGCTGTTGACCAGCGCCGGCACCGCCTCGGCCATCGCCGATGCGGTAGGTGCCTGCGCTATGCCAAGCCATGCGAATAAAGAGCGGACCGTAATGGCCGAAGTCGGCGGGCCACCACTCCTGCGAGTCCGTCATCACGGCATGAAGATCCTTAATCACGGCATTCAGATCGAGGCTCTTAAATTCCTTCGCATAATCGAACTCCTCGCCCATGGGATCGGACAAGGAGGAGTGCTGGTGCAGGACCCTGAGGTCCAGTTGATTCGGCCACCAATCACTATTTCTCTGAAATTTGAGAGCGCCGTGCGCCACGGGGCATTTAGCTTCGGTTGACGAGGTTTGCTCTTGAGCGTGAGGGTTCCCCACTGCGGTTGCCATTTCCTTTTGCATGATCTCTATGGTTGCATCATCCGAAACAGAGGTAAAATATATCTTTCCTATACTTCCTATAGGATTTGCATCTTATAAATTCCGAGGTCTCATGGAAGTCCATCAGTTACGCTATTTTTGCGCGGTTGCGCATCACGGCACGTTCACTCGCGCCTCTGAAGCAGAGCACGTCGCACAGCCATCTCTCTCCCAACAGATCCTGAAACTCGAGGCCGAACTGGGCGCGCGGCTTTTTGATCGTCTGCCCCGTTCTGCCAAGTTAACGGTGTTCGGCAGAGCTTTTCTGCCCAAGGCGGAACGTATTCTCCGGGAATTGGAGGAGGCTCGGTCCGAGCTTCGTGACATGTCTGGCAAGGAAAAGGGGGATCTCGTCGTCGGTTTTATTCCCACCATCGCCGCCTACCTGCTGCCGAAATTGCTGAATGAGTTCACAGCTCGGCATCCACTCATCGGCATCAAAATCGTTGAAGACATTACACCGACTCTGCTGCAGCGCCTGCACGAAGGGACCCTCGACTTCGCCGTGGCGGCGTTGCCCATTGCCGGAAGCGAGTTCGTCATCCAGGAGCTATTCGAAGAGAAATTCTACGCAGTTCTTCCCGAGAAACACCGCCTCGCATCCCGCTCGGTTCTCAGTCTCGATGAACTGAACCGCGAGCCGTTTCTTCTGTTGAAGGAGGGGCATTGCTTTCGCGACAGCCTGATCGCCGCGTGTAACAAGTTGAAGATGTCGCCGAGCGTCGTATTTGAAAGCGGCCAGTTTGCCACAATCCTGGGGATGGTCTCCGCCGGCATGGGAGTGTCGGCAGTACCCGCCATGGCTGTGCAGCCGCGAACAGGGTGCACGTTCATTCCGATCTCAGGCAAGCACAGCACGCGCGTCGTCGGTATTGTGACTTCTCGCCATCACTACCAGAGTCGCGCCCAGCGCCTACTCATGAAGCGGATGCGGGAGGCCTGCGCAGACTTCAGGAGCACCTCTCGACCTCAAAATGCGGGCCGACGCAAAGACTCCGGAAATGAAGCAGCGACAGCGGAGACGGCCGCGTGACGGGCCTGCCGACTCAAGCCCTTCAGTGCCGTCCATCATACTCGACGAAAAGATCGGGAAATTGCTGCCTAAGCGATTCGATCTTTGGACGATCACAAACCAGGATGTAAGGATTCGACGGATTGTGGAGGGCGTAATCCTGATGGTAGTCCTCGGCTCGGTAGAAACCCTTTAGCGGCGTCACTTCAGTGACAATTTGTGCCGGGAACACTTTCGCCTCGTCCAATTGTGCGATATAAGCGCTCGCAATGCGTTTTTGGTCATCTCCAATATAGAAGATAGCGGAACGGTACGAAGTGCCCACGTCGGGTCCCTGGCGGTTGAGCTGCGTCGGATCGTGAGCTACGGAAAAGAAGATGCGCAACAATTGGCCGTAGGTGATTTTGGAAGGATCGTAGACCACTTCGACGGATTCGGCATGTCCGGTCGTTTCCGTCGTCACCTGGTCGTAGGTTGCCGTTGCCGCAGAACCGCCGGCATATCCAGCCGTAGTGTGGATGACGCCTTTCACCCTTTCAAAGACAGCCTGAGTGCCCCAAAAGCAGCCGCCCGCGAACACCGCCGTCTGCTTACCTGGGGTCGAGGCCAATGGCAGGTCCACTTTGGCAGCTGGAATTGGAGCTTTCGAAGTGGCACTCGCCCTTCGGCCGACGAGAACAGTCGCGAAAATCGCAAATCCCACGATCAATAGGACAACGGATAAACGTGTAAGCATGTAACGCCCCCAGTCCATTGGATGTGCTCCTCGGCGAAGAGTTACACGACTGTCGAATCGTGAGCGTCACGAGTATCGCGTCCATTTTCCCCAGAAATTTTCCCGTCGCTAGGAAGTGCCATGCGGCAGGCTCGAAAGTGGAATTGAGGGGATACAGGATCCGCCATAGAATTTCCGCACTCCAAGCCAGGAGTCAAAAATGAATGCGACCTCTCCCACAAAGGTTAGGCGGAACCTCCGAATTGTTAGGCCGACCTACCCTGTAACGGCGGTTTGCGAGTGTTGTAGTAAGAGCTTTGTGTCTCGCAACGAGAATCTGAATATGGCCTCAGAACACATCCGACAGCAGTTCGAACGGCATAGTTGCGACGGAAAAGCAGCTTCAAACAGACAACTATAGAAGCTTGAGTTGGCGTAACTGGCGGAATCCTCAACCGGATTGCCCGTGATTCAGCGCCAGTCACGGACTTTCAAACCACCCGCACCACAGCCAAGGTCGCATCGTCGGTTTGGTGCTCTTGGGAAAAGTTGTCCATGGAAGTGAAGATCAAGTTGACGAGATCTCCGGCGTCTTGAGAACACCGCCCGGCGCAGGCCGCGGCTTTCAATAAGCCATGAATTCCCCATTCCTCCCCATCCCGATCTGTCGCTTCGGTGATACCGTCAGTGAAGGCGATCACCAAATCACCGGGCGCGAGCTTTACGGAACCTTCCTCATATTCTGAATCTGCAAACATCCCCACTGGAGCGCCACCTGTTTCGAGGCGGTGGGTCGAACTATCTCGGCGAATTACGACCGGCGAATTATGTCCGGCATTTACATAGCGCAGAATGCGGGTGGTTCCGTCGAATACTCCGTAGAACAGGGTTGCGTATCGGCCATCGGAGGAGGCAGCGTATGCCTGGCGATTCACGACCCGGAACAGCGCCGCCAAGTCATCTCCGGTAAACAATGCAGCCGTCCGCAGCGACGACTGCACATTGGCAATCATCAGTGCTGCAGGCAGACCTTTTCCGGAGGCATCTCCCACGACGAGTGCTAGGCGATCATCGCTAAGGGAGATAAAACTGTAGCAATCGCCGCCGAGGGCCAAAACCTGCCGGCAGCGGGCGCTATAGTCCAGGGAACCGCCAACCATGCGAGGCGCCTGCATAAAACCCTCCTGCACATCGCATGCCAGTGCCCAGTCTTGGCTAACGTCGACTACCATCTCCTCATGTGTCATTTTCCTGCCTCCACTCATAGTCGGTTCTAGCCCGTCGAAATCGACACGGGTGGCTAATTTAGAGTTAACAAGATTTTCTTGAAGGGATGTAGAGAACGGCCTAATGGCTCCGACTACTGGATGAAAGCGCAAGTTACCGGTGCTGCCAATCAAAAAAGATGGGCCGCAACCTAGCGCACAATAATTCGAAAAGGAGCGGAAGACATGAAATACATTTTGCTGATGTCGGGAACGAAAGCTGGCGTTGAAGGCTATCTGGCATGGCCGAAAGAGGAAAGAGAGGCGCACATGGCAGTTCTTCACCGCATTAATAAGGACCTCACCGCGTCCGGCGAATTTGTTGCCACACAACCGTTAGCTCCGCCTCATGAAGCCAAGGTCGTCCGTGGCCAGAAAAACGGCATGCCAGTCACCGACGGCGTTTTCCCGGAGTCAAAGGAATTCCTCTTAGGCTACTGGATCGTCGATGTTGCCAGTGCAGAGCGTGCGTATGCAATAGCGGGCCAGATTTCCGTGGCTGCTGGACCGGGAAGCAAAGCTACCAACATGCCCATCGAAGTGCGGCAGTTCGCCATGCGCGAGTCCAAGTCCGAATGATCGACCCTCGATATCGGAGTGGTCCCACCAGCTAACGCGCGGTACGAAACAAATCTAAGGAGCGAAAAGTGAAATACATTGTGATGATGAATACGATGAAGGCAGGCCATGGTGTGCCCGCGTGGCCCAAGAAAGACTTGCAGGCGCATATTGCATTTATGCAGGGTCTCAATAAAGAGCTCCATGAACGCGGCGAGCTGGTTTCAGCCGAGGGGCTGTCATTTCCCGATCAAGCCAAGCTGGTCAGGGCTGGGAAAGATGGCATCCCGATGACAGACGGCGTGTTTCCCGAATCCAAGGAATTTCTCGCCGGCTTCTGGATCATCGATGTTGATGATCCGGAACGCGCCTATGAGATTGCGGCCAAGGTGTCGTCCGCACCCGGTCCCGGTGGTGCGCCCCTGAATATGCCGATTGAAGTACGGCCCATCATGAGCGCACCGCCTCCAGAGATGCTGTAACGGGAACTCTGATGATCAAGCAATGGAATGCGACTTCCGAGCATCTGCTGCGCGAACTTGCGCCACAGGTGCTCGGTGCCGTCGCCCGGCGTTTTCGCGACTTCTCGTCGGCCGAAGATGCGGTCCAGGAGGCAATGATCGCCGCTTTCACGCAATGGCCGCGGGAGGGCCTTCCCGACAACCCTCGTGGCTGGCTCATTCAGGTGGCGTGCCGCCGTATGACGGACCATATGCGCAGTGAAATCGCCCGGCGCGAAAGAGAAATGGCGGTGGCTGGGGAGGCGGAAATGTCGTCTCCCATTACAGAGATCGAGGCCGACATGGATCCAAGCGACACGCTCGTTTTATTGTTTATGTGCTGCCATCCAGCGCTATCAGCGTCCTCCGCAATCGCTCTAACTTTGCGGGCGGTTGGTGGCTTAACCACGGCTGAAATTGCCAATACGTTTCTGGTCCCCGAGCCCACAATGGCGCAAAGGATCAGCCGTGCAAAGCAGAGCATCAAGGCTTCGGGCTTACACTTCTGTCTGCCCTCTGCGCAGGAGCGAACTGAGCGGCTGCCCGCAGTCTTGCACGTACTGTACCTGATCTTCAGCGAGGGATATGCCAGCAGCGTAGGGTCGCATCTGCAACGACTCGACCTGGCACGCGAAGCTATCCGCTTAACGCGCAACGCGAAGACGCTACTCCCTACCAATCCTGAGGTCGGCGGCCTTCTGGCGCTGATGCTCCTAACCGACGCCAGACGCGCGGCGCGAACCGGTCCGGATGGGCAGTTGATTCCTTTGGATAAACAAGATCGCACTCTGTGGGACCGCGCCGAGATTTCCGAAGGACTTGAGCTGCTCACTACGGCGCTGTCGAAAGCATCGGTCGGTTTGTATCAACTTCAGGCAGCCATTGCCGCCGTTCACGACGACGCTGAGAGAGTGGAGGACACCGACTGGCCACAGATCCTGGCTTTGTACGAATTGTTGAAACGAGTCGCCCCCAGCCCAATGGTCACGCTCAATCACGCAATCGCCGCCGCCATGGTGCATGGCCCGGGCAAAGGCCTCGAACTGCTTCGAACTCTCGACAGCGATCCACGCATTAGCGATCACTATCGTCTCGACGCAGTTCGCGCCCATTTGTTCGAAAAGGTCGGCGATCACGAAGCCGCCATCAAACACTATCGAATTGCAGCCACGCGGACGACGAGCATACCGGAACGGAGTTATCTGATGGCTCAAGCCGCGCGCCTGGCAGACAATTAGCTCCTAAATCGTCGGCCGAGCCGGAAATGTGAATTCTGCGTGCGATTTGGGTGCGAGCTTCCGGCGGATATTTAAATGGCGAAAAGGGAAGTCTGACTTGCGGCCGATGAAGAGTGGCGGAAGCCAGTGGGGGTCGAACAACCGAGCCGCACGGAAAACATCTAAGTTATTCTGTTTCAGGGGATCAAACATACGCTAGATGGGCAAAAAAGGCAGGCTCTAGCACAGATTCTTGCACAGGTTACGAACCGCCACTTTCATCCGATCTTGTGCAACTTCTCAACGAATCGCGGCCATCGATTGGACTCAAAAGTTGGGCCCAAAGGTTAAGAGCCAGCTTCGGAGATAGAATGCTGCATTGCCAGGGAGCGTCACATCAAATTCGTTCCCCGAAAGATTGGTGTCTGTTCACGACTCGTACCCCGGTAATCGAGAGGGAGGCAAGTGAACTGCGGGGCGAGTCGCATTGTGAGTCGAGTCTAGACCAGACCGCGGATCAACCACTGATCGCGTGAATCGCCTTCATGAGAACCTCCGGCTTGTGAATGGAATCGTAAACCGGCGTCACTTGCTTGCCGGTTTCAAATAGTCCATACACCGCCATTTGAGCCGTCCTCACAGAATATTCGACTGTAAAAACACAATCGATCGGTGCCTCGGCGAATTCTCCCAAGAATGCAAAGTTGGTTGCTCCTTTGGGCAGAACATCGGGTCGGTCTCCCTCCGCTCTTGGCATGAACAAGCTGTCGATGTAGGGCATTGCGACCGGGATGCAATTGATCCTTCCGGCCTCCATTGCGGGCTTCATCAGATC